>ERZ772910.226-NODE-226-length-34914-cov-15.856737_pt1 | contig 34914 bp, 35 predicted proteins | sample MGYA00511357_ERZ772910 | MGnify/ENA primary metagenome ERZ772910 (study PRJEB29015, sample SAMEA2738096) | human oral metagenome | biome: human oral; feature: human-associated habitat; material: saliva | place: China | collected 2193 ... | reverse complement strand
CAACTGCACCGGCTACGGAACCAAGTAACAACGCAATTTGTTGACGCCAAGGTGTTGCACCAACGAGTTGACCAGTTTTCAAGTCTTGCAAGTTATCGTTAGAAATAGATGCAATTGCGATAACTACGGATGTCATGAAGATAGCCATAGCTGTAGCAAATTGAACACCTGCTTGTGTAGCGAACAAGTTATTTTCAGAAGCGATGAAGTACACCACTAAGGAAGAAATAATAGTCGCCAAGATACCAATACCGGAAATTGGAGATGCAGATGTACCGATAAGACCTGCCATGTAACCACATGCAGCAGCTACGAAGAAGCCGATTAACAAAGCTACTAGGATACCTACTACAACAAGTGTCCACATTAAGCCAGCACTAATAGGTACTGCAGAAACGAATTCCCAGAATGTGAATACTAAACCTACAAGAATAACTGCGAACACGCCTAAAACGGATTTTGTACTCATATCTGTATCCATGCGATGCAATTCGCGTTCACTAGAACTACTGTTCATGGATTGTACAGAAATTTTCATACCTTCGATAATAGGTTTGATCAAAGTAATCAAAGTCCAAATCGCTGCGATGCCGATAGCACCAGCACCGATGAAACGAACTTTAGATTTCCAGATGCCCATAGCGAACTTAGCAGTAGCGCCACCATCTGGAGCAAATACGTTAGTGTAGTAAGGTACGAAGCCAGCCCACGCGATGAGTACACCAACGAGGATAGCGATACCAGAAGCGATACCGATAAGGTAACCAGCACCTAACAATGCTGTAGAGAAGCCCAATGGAATTTGCGTAATACCTTTACTACCTACAGGAAGCCAGAAGCTCATGCTGTCGCCAAGTACTTTAAAACCATTTGCACAAAGGCTGATAAGACCAGCTACAAAACCACCGGATACGATGTCTCCCATACCGGAGCTAGATTGAGGGCCTTGACCACCATTGTGGGAACCAACCTTCAAGATTTCTGCTGCTGCACGGCCTTCTGGATATGGTAGATCACTATTTACTACCATGGCACGACGCAATGGAATAGTGAATAACACACCTAGAGAACCACCGCATGCGCAGAGCAAGAATGTTTGCCAGAATGGGAAGCCATTCCAATAGCCAAGCATGAGTAGACCTGGCAAGATAAAGATAATTGCGGACAAAGTACCAGCTGCAGAAGCCTGTGTTTGTACCATGTTGTTTTCAAGAACGTTAGAATCCTTGAAGAAACGTAAAATTGCCATTGAAATAATGGCTGCCGGAATGGATGACGAGAATGTCAAACCAACCTTCAAACCGAGATATACGTTAGATGCTGTAAAAATAACAGTAATTAATGCACCAAGTAGCATCCCACGTACCGTCAGTTCCGGCAGATGAAGGTCATGGCTCATAAAGTCATGTTTCATAAGTACTTACCTCCTCTGTGAAACTAGAGCTTAAAAACAATATAATAAGCTACTTCCATTTTATCGTGTTAAAGCGATGATTTCAATATATATGCGATATTTATAATGTATACATGTAAATAGATATAAATTATGCCCCTTATATGCATAAATCGCATATATAACTCCCTCCTATATGAAAACAGAAATCATTCTCTTTTATTCTGTACAAATATACAGGATTTTATATAATTAAATTACCGACAGTAAGGTCGGCATGTCTTTTAAGGAGGTTGTAATTATGGAAACAAGAATTGAATACGATTCAATGGGACCAGTCGAAGTCGACGCTAGACGAATTTATGGACCTCAAACGCAACGCTCGTTCAATAACTTTAAGATCGGTGACCACCGCATCCCTATTGAACAAATCAAAGCGCTTGCACTTGTAAAAAAAGCTTGTGCTTTAACTAATGCTAAGTGTGGCGCAGTATCTGAGGAAAAAGCGAAGCTCATCGCTCAAGTAGTAGATGAAATCGTGGACGGAAAATGGGATGATGAGTTCCCATTAACGGTATTCCAAACAGGTTCTGGCACACAGACTAATATGAATGTGAACGAGGTAATTGCTCACCGGGCGAAACAGTTAGATGAAAGTACCCCACTCCATCCTAACGACGATGTAAATCGCGGCCAAAGTACAAACGATACATTCCCTACGGCAATGCATATCTGTGGATACTTTGAAATTACAAAACGCGTAATCCCCGCATTGGACGGCCTTATCGAATCCTTCGAGAAATTACAAGAAAAAGGAAAAGGCTTGCAAAAAGTTGGTCGCACTCACCTACAAGATGCCACTTTCATCATGGTGGACCAAGAAATCAGCGCCTTTGTAGACGGTTTAAAAACTGCCAAAACTATGCTAGTTCAAAACGCTGATTACCTTCTCGACGTAGCCCTTGGCGGTACTGCCGTTGGTACTGGTGTAAACACACCTAAAGGCTATCTAGACGTTATGGAAACCGTATTACCAGAGGTAACAGGTGCGCCATTCCGCGTGAAGAACAACAAATTCCAAGGACTCGCTCTTAAAGATGCGTTCATGATGGCTCACGGTGCACTCAACACATTGGCTACTACACTATTCAAAATCGCTAACGACGTGCGTTTCTTAGGCTCTGGTCCTCGTTGTGGCTATGGCGAATGGCATCTTCCGGAAAACGAACCAGGCTCCTCCATCATGCCAGGCAAGGTAAATCCTACACAATGCGAAGCCTTGACCATGGTATGTGCCCAAGTATTCGGTCACAATACAACTATGACGCTCTGTGCAGGCAGCGGTGCGTTTCAATTGAACGTATACATGCCTATCATGATCTATGACTTTGTTGAAAGCTGTCGCCTCCTCGCAGATGCGATGAATTCTTTCACAACACACTGTATCGACGGTGTAGAATTTGTGCCAGAAAAACTCAACTTCTTTGTAGAACAATCCCTCATGATTGCTACATCTCTAACACCATACATCGGCTACGATAAGAGTGCTAAGGTTGTAAAAGAAGCGTACAAACGCGGTTGCTCTATTAAAGAAATCATCTTAGAAGAAAAACTCATGACCGAAGACGAATTTGCTGAAGCAGTTCGCATGAAATAAAATCTCTCTCATCTCTATGACATATATGTAACATCCTCTCATACCTCAAATGAACGGAAAAAGCCCCGATACGTTTTCGTATCGGGGCTTTCTATCTTTAATCTTATATTAGCTTATTAACTTTTAACAAAATTAGCGCAGACATTATGTAAGCAAACATAAAAAGAACTACATACATCTGTTTTTTTCTAGCCCATTCATAATAGCGACTATGAGGTGGCTGTTTTAATAATACAGCTAGCACAAAAACAGGCTGCAAGAACCACACCAATACAATTGGCACAGCGATGTAATCTAAGAAATAAAACATGCTAAACAGCATAACCGGATATGTAATAATTGCCGACCAGGAAAGAACTTTCATAAAACCATAATCAGAATTAGCAATTAAAGATACTAATAATGGTGAAAGCTTTTTCCTTAATAAGATTTTATAAATAAGCCAATATAAAGCAATCCACGAAAAAAGGATGGCCTCTAAAACTAATGGTAAATGTATATGCACAAATGCTAACCTCTTTTACGTCTTAAATAATTATAAATATAATTCCATACCACATAAAACAAAAGTATTAATACATATGCGATGACAAAGAAATAAAAGTCTACGTCATCTTCAATCAACTCTGGATTTGTGACAAGACTATATGGAATACATATAAGTAAAAAAAGTACTAAGCCCCTCACAAAATAATTATAGATTTTTAAAAACATATACCTACTCCCACAATAAAAACTTTACTTTCACAACATATTAAAATTTTAACTCTAATATATCATAAATTTTATATAAGTTCATATAATAAAAAGAGGTATTGTATTTTCATATACAATACCTCTTTTAGTTTGTACCTTATGGTTTCCTAATATTTTATAAGGTATATAGTCATTAGCAAAATCAAAGATATGATAAAAACCATATGTTTCGTATTTAGCAGTTCATAGGTCTCATCAAATGTATCATGCTTGAATGCTTGTATTATCAGTTCTTCTTGTTTACTGAGTTCCAGGTATAGATCTAAATGGCATCCAACTGCCACTAGTACTGCTATTTTGAGATATCCTTTATATATATCCGTTGTCATATCGTAGAGTAGAGAGATATCAAATAGCACAAGTAGAATGGTACATATAAGAAATTTATGGATAAAGGATTTATTATACATGATTGTATCCCTATAAGGAGCATAGCTTATGACCTAAGCCACGCCATCAAAGAATGTAATGACTGTAATTTCTCGTGGGCAGTTGATACGGATTGGGAACCAGTGGCCTGTACCGTTATTGACGTAGCACACGCTTTGTTCTTCAACGTAGCGTCCTTTTGTATATGGAGTGCCCGTTGGCACTACAGGAACACCCATAAATACGATTTGACCGCCATGGGTATGACCGGAAAGGGTCAATGGAATTTTACGTTCAATGGCTTCTTCAAAGAATTCAGGGTGATGAGCCAATAGAATAACAAAGGCATAGTCTGGAATACCAGATAAAGCCTTATCAATCATAGCTTCTCGGCTATCTTTTTGACGACTGTTGTCGTATGTAACGCCTGCAATATATACAGGTTGTTTGCCACCCATAATTTGAATATTACTATTCACAAGGATATTCATCGGTGTATTTCGTTTGAAAGAATCCAGTACTTTATTTACATCGTGATGGTATTCGTGATTGCCTAAGATGAAATCTACACCGTCAGGAATTTGTTTTGCAAAGGTTGTCAGTCTTTCACAGACCTCAGGCAACCATGCTAGTTTATCGATGAGATCGCCTGTGATAACGACCCGGTTAGGCTTTTGTAAAAGCGCCAATTTTAGGATTTCATCAAAGTCGTCTAAGTCGATGCTAGCCCCTATGTGAACGTCACTAAGTTGCACGATTTTATAGTCTTTTAGCCCAGGAGGCAAGTTCGTATAACCAAATTTTTCATCCGTAACCACTATCTCCTGTTGACCGGCAAAGGCCGCATAGCTAGAGCCACCAATAGTTGCCAAGGGCACTACGGTTGCAGCAGTTCTAAAGAAGGCACGGCGGCCAGTTCTGTTTTCCTCTGGCGTCTTGCTCCAAATCTTATTAACCGCCCAGTATAACAAGCTGAAGACGATAAAGATGGGAATAGCCAAGAATAAGCCAAAGAGGAAACCGTAGCTTTCAGTACGGAACATATTCATTAGGGGATAGTACAACGTGCCGTATAAATCTACTTGATGTAACAAGTAGTATCGGATGGCGGCGAACCACGCACCGATAATAATTAGATAACCTACCCAAGCAGGCCATTTCTTTTTAGGCTTCCACAAGTTGAGGAATAGCGCCCAAAAGCTCACCAAACCTAATACTAGGATGGTGCCAAAAATTATATTAAATAGCATTCTCATTCATTGCTCCTACAAATTACTTTGCCATCTCCGTCAATTTACCATGAGGACCTGCCCAAGCATAGTTGGCGAACTCGTCGCGCTTGATAAGCATCCAGTCCTTTGGCAATTGCTTTTGGATGGCTCCGATTGTTATATTTTTAGCATCTCTTACGTACGTCAAATCGCCGCGGAATGCTTTCATAAACCATTTCCGATGAGAGAAAATATGTATTATTTCTTTTACTAATACAGGTTGTAAAGCTAGTTCAAAACCTAAGTCCTTAACTAATTCTTCAAGGCCTCGTTCACCTTCGTCAAAGGCAGATACCATTTCCACCGAAGGGAATTCCCACATGGACCGTAATAATCCACGATTCGGGCGTTTATGCAATAGGTAGTAGTCTTTATATTGCAAGATGCCTACAAATAGAGGCACCTCTACAACCTTCGTTTTCTTGATGCGCACAGGTAATTTGTCTGTATCCTTATGTTGGTATGCTTCGCACATATTTACAATAGGACATTCTCCACAGCGCGGAGTTTTAGGAATACACACAGCAGACCCAAAGTCCATCAAGGCTTGGTTAAAATCACCAGGTCGATCGTGAGGCAATGTTTCCTCTACGATGGCAGTTATGGCCTTCTTGCCTTTAGTGCTCAAAATATCATCAAAGATGCGATATAAACGAGCATAAATGCGCAGCACATTGCCGTCTACAGCTACCTCTGGTTCGTTGTACGCCATGGATAGCACGGCCCCAGCCGTATAAGATCCGACGCCCTTCAAGGACTCCATAGTCTTGCGGTCACGGGGCACAATACCACCATAGTTTTCCACGACGTCCTTCACGCCAAGGCGCAAGTTGCGAGCACGGCTATAGTAACCAAGCCCCTGCCAAGCGTGAACTACCTCATCCTCAGAGGCCTTTGCTAGGTCCTCCAAGGTTGGAAATAAACGCATCCAGTTGTCATAATAGGGCTTCATCGCCTCAATGCGCGTCTGCTGGCTCATCACCTCAGATACCCAAATCTTATAAGGGTCTCCACAATCGCGCCACGGCAATTCCCGTTTATGCACATCATACCACGCCAATAGCTGTGGCACCCACTTAGGGTTCTTTTTATCAGTCATATTACCTCAAAATATTATAAATTTAGGACTCTAGTACCACTTTCGTAACTACATAGCCCCTTTTTTGTACTTTAATATCCACTAGCCTTATCTTGATGTAAGCTAATAAGGTCCAACCTATCCGTTAATATACAGATCAATGCGCGCTAAATGTTCGCTTTCAAGAACACTATCCACAGTGGTTAGTTCCATCTTATCTACCGTACTGTTATCTCGGTCAAACACAATAGGGCCTTTTAACTTCTTGCCTTCTAGTAGCATCGGCAACCATTGACAATCACCATCCCACATGCGGTCGTAGGGAATTTGGTCTGGTTCCAGCCAATGAGGCTCCATTTCGTCCGTTTCCTCTACATCTCCTGTGAAAGTTCGCAAGAAATAGACGTAACCCACATGCGTTAAGCTTTCATCAAAAGGAAATTGAAAATCAAAAGCAGCCACACATTCTAAATCTTCGGAGCGCCCTTGTAGGCCAGATTCCTCAAATAATTCGCGAATAGCACAGTGGCGGAAGCTTTCACCATCGTCTAATTTACCACCAAATCCATTATATTTATCGGCCCCAAAACCACGTTTCTTACGACCTAGTAATATGCGATTTTGTTCATCAATAGGAAATACGAGCGTCGTCGGTTTCATAGAGCCTCCTTAATCGTTAAAATAACACTATAATATTATACCATTATTTCGTGTACGAATGCGCTAGTTGTGGTATCATTAAGAGGATAGATTTTCGTGCATGGAAGGAGGCACATAATGAACAAACCACTTAGATTTAATATTGAATTAGGGCGCACAAAACCCGTCAATATTCGCGATGAACAAGTGCGTTGCCCCTTCTGTGACCGTTCAAAGTTAACGGATATCCTAGATACATCGGGCCATATTATTTGGCTTATGAACAAATACCCTGTGCTAGAAAAAACTTGGCCTACTGTTATCATCGAAACGGAAACCGATGAAGGCGAGTTTTCTACCTTACCTGCTGATGAAGCGGCACATATTCTTCAATTCGGCCTCGATAAGTGGCGTGAAACTCGTCAGCGCAAGGAGTTTAAATCCGTACTATTCTTTAAAAACCATGGCTATATGTCTGGCGGCTCCATTCGCCATCCGCACAGCCAAATCATCGGCCTAGAAAATTACGATTACCACAAGGATATTACGGCGCAAAACATGGAAGGCTGGCTCTTACACGAGGATCAGCACGTACGCATTACCTTGTCTACACATCCTATAATTGGATTCTTTGAGTACAACATTCGCTTCAAACCGGATACGCCAGTTCGCCCTGTAGCCATTCGATTACAACAAGTTTTGCGCTATGTGTTGCACACCCTTTCTAACCTTAGCCAATCCTACAATTATTTCTTCTATAATCTCGAAGACGGCTACGACTATATCAAGATAGTGGCTCGTTATGTAACGACGCCTCTCTACGTGGGCTATAAAATTCCCCAAACCTGTGATGAAGAACGGGCTGCTAAAATCACGCGCGATATTGCGTCCTATTTACAGCCTACTAAATAGTTATAAGCTACTAACGAGTCTCATATAAATATATTTTGAACATACGTAATGTAGATTACATAAATTTTGAACACCTATGATTTTTTCATAGATAATTGAAAGGATTTTTATGAAAGTATTTGCCATCGGCGACCTCCATCTATCTGGCAATCCTCCTACAAAGCCGATGGATATTTTTGGTCCCCACTGGGATAATCACTGGGCCCGCATCAAAGAGCATTGGACTAATACTGTAACAGATGATGATATTGTCTTTCTCGTAGGCGATATGAGCTGGGCACTACGCCTTGACGAAGCGGCTTGCGATTTACAAGAAATCGCGTCCATGGCCGGTAAAAAATATATGATTCGCGGTAACCATGACTACTGGTGGGCCTCCACAAACAAGATGCGCAACCTCATGGGCGATGCTATTACCTTTTTACAAGGTCATGGCACAGCAGAGCTCATTCAAACAGAAGAAGGCCCTCGCGTCATCGCTTTTGGTGGAACTCGTGCCTATCTCTGCCCTGGTGACTCCCATTTCTCACCAGAAACAGACCAATCTATTTACGAAAGAGAATTGATGCGCACCGAAGCAGCATTACAAGAAATGGACACGGCTGTGGAAACACTCCTAGAAAAGCTCACAGCTGAAACAAAGATGGAAACAATAGATTCTAAAACATCAGAGCTATTAACAATAGATATACTCAACATACCAGTAACAAAACTGTTATTATTGCACTACCCTCCATTTAACGAATCCAACGCCCCTTCCGGCTTTACGGACCTTATGGAGCAATACAAGGTAGATACTTGTATCTTTGGTCATTTACACGATCAAATTTCCTTTAAGCGCATTCCCAAGGAGTTTGGCACAACCAAACTAGAGCTAGTATCTGCAGACTATCTAGACTTTACACTAAAACAAATTATCTAAGGAGAGACTATGAGTCGCATTCATAAAGAGCATTTACAAGCGGGCTATATCTTTGGCGATACTATTAACCAAGAATATATTTACTTGCCCTCTGGTGAAGTAGGCACAGACCATCCTTTGGCGGTCCTCGAAACACCGACAAAGCGTGAAGATATCACCTTGGACGAAGCGGTCCACATGATTGATACACTAACGTTAAAACGCTGTAGCCATCCTACACTGGGTAAGAAATCATTCTAAAACATTAATAACATATCAAGCTTTGATCAGTCTTATAGTTAGTTCAAAAGGAAACAAAACGCGGGTAGATTCAATCTACCCGCTTTTTGCATAGGCTTATATGATTTTAAGATTTTACAATTAGCTATTCACCCATTGTATAATAAAACTTTGATCCATTGTACAGTAAAACTTTGACTCATTTTATAGACAAAAGGGTTATCCTAAGAAGCCACCATGCCCCATGCGAATGCAGTCTTCTTTCGTGATTTCATCATCTGCTACAAGGCGTGGCAAGATTTCGTCAAAGGCCGTTGGTTTGCTGAACAATACGCCACCTGGAACGCCAAGAATCGGTGTACCATCAGCACAGTACGCAATACAAACCATGGAACCTGGCAATACAGGTAACCCGTATGTCACTACCCGATCTGCATAGCGTTTAATGGCGCCCGGTGTTAAATCGTCAGGGTCAACGCTCATGCCGCCTGTACAGAAAATAATGTCGGCACCAGCTGCTTTTACCTTGTCGATAGCCGCCACGATATCGTCCGTATTGTCCGTTACAATTTCATGAGCCACTTTTGTGACCCCAAATTCTGCGCAACGTTCTTCAATAATAGGGGTGAAAGCATCTTTAATACGACCTTCAAATACTTCGGAGCCAGTAGTAACGATGCCCATTGTTTTGCGCACGAATGGTTTTACATGAAGTAAAGGATCACCATTAGCAATTTTCTTAGCATCCTCTACTTGTTGTTCCTCTAGTAATAAAGGAATACAACGCATGCCTGCTAATTTATCGCCCGCTTTCACAGGTGTATTATTAAATCTCGTTACAATAGTAAGCTCACCAATGCTGTTGATAGCATGTAAGCGTTCTACATCAACCTTGAATAAGCCATCTACGTCTGCAATGGCTTCAATTTTACCTTGTGCCATTGGGCCTTCATGCATGTTTTCGCCACCTGCCATACGATACAAAGCGCGAGCTACATCCTCTTCGTGCAAGAAGCCTTCATCTTCAGGTTCCATAACGAAGATATGCTCTTTGCCGAGGTCTAATAATTTAGGAATATCCTCTTCTGTAATGACATGACCACGGCGGAACGGCGTATCTTTCACCTCACCGATAACGATGCGAACTAAATCGTGTAATAATGCATGCCCTACGGCATCTTGTGTTCTAATAGATTTCATAATATGTCCCTCTATAATCTGGAATTCTATCTTGTATTCTATCTAAATCTCTTATTTAACAATCATATAAAAATCGATGGATTTACGCTGTAACTCAAGTCACCTTATTCGCTTAGATTAGATAGCACAGAATATACGCGCCAATAATACACCAATCCAGCAAAGAATTAATCCGCCTACAACTTGTACAAAGCCATAGAATAAGGCTTGTACATAGGACTCAGCCATCATAAGTTGCAGCATTTCAAAGGCAAAGGTAGAAAATGTAGTGAAAGCTCCAAGGCCACCAACAACGAGGAAAAATCTGGCCCATTGTGGTAAATCGGGTTTTTGCATGTAGAGACCTAACACGAGACCGATGATGAGGCACCCGATAAGGTTAACTACAACCGTACCATACGGGAAAGAACTGACCTTTGTCATCACCCATTCGCCAAGAGCCATGCGACATAAAGCTCCGATAGCTCCACCGAGGGCAACGGCTATGTATTTTTCCATAGAGCCTCCTCTATTTACAACAACATACGAACTGCTTTGGTCACAGCACCAAAGCATATAGTAATAAGACTTTCACAATTCGTGTAATTATCTGTAATAACCGATAATTATCTAGTTTTCTATATTAGTCAATCGCCAACAGTCTCAGTATACTATATTTAGAGAGTCGGGAAAAGGAAGGAGTCCCTATGAACCCCTCAACAGCACCATTGACCGAACTGCGGATTAATACATACGAAGATCCATTTTTACAACATCAATACGTATGTTTAGGCCATAAAATCGCCAATATCCGCGTATCTCTAAATATGTCCCAACATGAGTTAGCCCACCTCGTCGGTATCAGCCGCAGTTATTTAAGCAAACTAGAGTGTGGCACAGGCATTTCTGGCATGTCCTTAGAGATTTTATTTAAAATCGCTCAAGCCTTTCAAATCGACGTAGCACAACTAGTGCGGCTGCGCATCGTTGACTATAAAAACTGCAATGCGCACCTAACATCTCATTATAAGCGGCTAGAGTTTCTAAACCATACCAAAAACCAAACCGTTAACCACTTACGCAAAAAAACTCAAGTTAATTAATTATCTTAGATTAACTAGTTAACTAAATCAACTAAAAAGGCTCCGCCATGGGCGGAGCCTTTTATGTCATTATGCCTATGAGCACGTAGACATTATACTTCGTTAAGTTTTTTGTGTTGCACTTCAGCATTTGCTTTTTTGAAGATAAATGCATTATTGATGTGCTGACGCATAGCCGCCTCTGCCGCTGCTTCGTCATGATGTTCGATAGCATCTACGATTTGATCATGTTCATCGTCGCAATCATGTGTACGAACCGCATTGAAGGAGCTGATGTACATGTCCCGATTAACGCGTTCACGGAAGCTTGCCAAGTAGTCTACAATGCGTTCATTACCAGAGTAATGTGCGATCATTGTGTGGAAACGGCTGTTAACCTCAACGCGTTCTGTAGCATCTTCTATTTCATGCATTTCTTTACAAATATCTCGCAATTCTTTAATTTGTTCGTCTGTAGCATGACGTGCACACAGTCTTGCACCAAGACCTTCCATTACTTCGCGCACTTGATATAATGCAATAATTTCCTCTGGAGTGTCTGCTTTTACAGTAACACCTTTCCAAGGAACGATAACTACGAGGTTATCTTTAGCCAATTTACGGAATGCTTCACGTACAGGTGTAGCACTAACTTGTAACTGTTCTGCAATTTTTACTTCGTTTAGCTTTTCTTGAGGCATCAATTCGCCTGTTAGAATCGCTGTTTTTAATGTTAAATATACTTGTTCGCTAAGTGGCAATCTTTCAATAGAGTCCACTGCAGACAAATTGTATCTATCTTTAGAATCTGGTCTTCCCATAACTATCTCCCAAAACTTAATACTCGTCCTATCTTTCACACTTTCAAAGAACGGCTAAAATGAGTATAATAATATATTATACGACATATTTTTATAGAATATGTCGCACACAATATTTAATACAGTGTATACAAAATAATTATAAAACTCATATCTAAAATTGTCAATCTAGCAATCTAACAATAGACACTAGCTACATCTCATTTTTGAAAGTAAGGAAGTACACTATGAGCCGTTGTTTGGTTATCATCAATCCTGTATCAGGGGGCGGGGCGGCACGCCGGTATGCCCTCGACTTACAATGGAAATTGAGCACCTTATTCGAAACGATTGAGGTCAAATTCACCACCGGTGAAGGCGATGCGACACGTTTTGCTAAAGATGCTTGCGAACGCGGGTTCGATGCAGTATTTTGCATGGGTGGTGATGGTACTGTTAACGAAACTGTTAATGGCATTGCTCAAGGGGGATTCAAATCTACCTTTGGCTTTATCCCAGTTGGTACTGTTAACGATATGTCTCGTGCACTTGGGATTCACCAAAATCCATCACAAGCGATCAAACGCATCGACATCAATGAAACGAGAACAATTGATATAGGCCGCTGCAACGACAAATATTTCTGTAATAATATCGCAGCAGGTGTTATCCCTAAAGTAGTAGAAGAGGTTACACCAAAGGAGAAAAGCATACTTGGACCTCTCGCCTACTTCTTGCGCGCAGGTCAAGCGTTATTCACCACTAAAGACTATACATACCGCATCAAAACTGAGAACGATGATTTTATCTGTAAATCTCCGCTCGTTTTAGCATTGCTTACCAATGTAGTATCTAGTTTTGAACGGTTTATGCCTGAAGCCTCTGTAGATGACGGCTACATGCGTATCATCATCTTCAAAGAATACTTTATTCTCGATATTCTCAGCGTAATACCACTCATCATTAGTGGTGCCATTTATAACTCTCGGTATACAACTACCTTAACTGTAAACAAAGCATCCATCGAGCTCTTATCTAATGTTGACGATTTAGCAACCAATATGGATGGCGATCCAGGTCCATCGATGCCAGTAGATATTGAAGTATTACCACGAGTACTAAAAGTATTCGCCCCATCAAAGCATAAAAAGAAAAAAGCTTTGAATTTGCCTAAACTACCGCGTATAGACCTGTAAGGCGCAATCTAGATAATTGATTTGAGTTATATATACAGTTAACACAAAAGCTCCCTATCCAAGGATAGAGAGCTTTTTATATTTGATGGACTTTATATTTGCTGGACTATAGAACATCTATATAGATTTATACACTACGCATCAGCCTGATGCCAATCATACGATTGTTATAGGCTAATCTATAATGATTGCATCATGCAAGCGGAAGCTATAGATATAACATGCTTTCACAGGCATTCCCGTCAATCGCTGTAAGGCCTCTTTGTAGAGATCCATTTGAATTTTATAGCGCTTGATGAGGTCTTCCCCTGATTTGACGCGGTCAGTCTTGTAATCTACGAGAACCCATTCACCGTCCTCTTCAAAGGCAGTATCGATAATACCTTGAAGGAATAGATCTTCCCCATCCTCTAAGGTATCATATACGCGTTTTCCTTCAAAAAGCATACTGAACGGCAATTCACGTTCTATGCGCTTCGCATTGATAAGACGCTTGCCAAGATCAGAACTAAAGAATTTATATAAACTTGTATCGCTTAATAGATTTCGTTCTTCCTCTGTGAAAGTCCCTTTCGTTACGAGTGTATCAAGCTCTTTTGTTAAAGAAGCCTGCGTATACTTCGCAAGAGGAAGCCACTGCATGGCTTCGTGCATCAAGGTACCCCATTGAGCCCCTGTCAGTACATCCTCTTCGGACTGTAATGCTTGCGGCTTGCGGCCGAATACGGAATTAGCCAATTCGTCAGATGAAACTGTAACATCTACAGTAACAACTGGTTCATTGAGGGTATCTATTGTCCCTGCTTCCAGTTCACGTTCTTGGAATCGTCGTTTTAATTCACTAACAGAGATTTTAGCAGTACGACGTGTAGCATCGCTGTACGGGTAGGTGTAATTAAATCGATCCACAATTTCCTGTGGCAATTCCACAGAGTTAACAGCTTTCAACTCACGCACCTTATTGATAGTCGTTTCGTCAATATCCGCCTTGTAATCTAGATCACCGTAGAGAGAACCATCGTGAATTTCCACCTTAATGCGACAGTTCTTATCAGGCAAATCAAAATAGGTTGGTCCCTCGTACTCAACGGCTACACGCAATGGGTTACCACCGTCTAGATGACGGGTAAAGCCCATAATTAACCATTCTAGATACGTATTAGCTTGGGTGATAATATCCGTCGGCAACGGTTGTCCTTCTACAGCGGCAACATTGTTAATGAGCTCACCTAGGCTAGATAGTTTACCGGCAGAATTCTTGAACCCCTTCACAAAGCCCGTCATGAACAGCTTATCTCTAGCCCGTGTTAAGGCTACGTAAAGAATACGCTGTTCCTCTGCTTTTAGGGCTGCTTCTTTGACATCTTTCACGTAGAACCACGGCATAGTTGGGAAGGAAACCCGAATATCTGGGAAGTACCCCTTAAGACCAAGCCCTGCGTTTTTATCGATGAGGAGCTCTGAGCGAAGATCCATCATATTGAACCGTTTTTGTACCCCAGAGAGGAATACCACAGGGAATTCAAGGCCCTTACTCTTATGGATGGTCATGAGGCGCACTACATTATCCGCTTCGCTTACCACATTAGCAAGTGGCATATCTTGGTTGCTATCGCGCAAGCTTTCCACGAAGCGCAAGAATCTAAAGAGTCCACGGAAGCCAGAGGCCTCATAGCCCTTAGCTCTGTCGTATAAGGCCAGCACGTTCGCGCGACGCACAAGACCATTCGGCATGGCACCTACATAGTTTACATAATCTTGGGATTCGTAAATATCCCATAACAAATCTGTTACACCGTGCCGGCGCGACAAGGTTCGCCACCGATCCATATGCCCAATAAAAGCTAATAAGCGCTCATCTTGAGCTGCTTCTGCATAGGCGGGCATGAGGGACCACAAAGAGCCCTCACCAGACAGGCGCAGTGCCCCTAGTTCGTTTGCATCAAGCCCCACAAGACCGGAATGCAACACCGCTGCCATCGGCAAGTCTTGTTCCGGATTATCTATGATGGATAACAATGCCAATAGTAATTGAATCTCTTGTGCTTCAAAGTAGCCATCCCGTTCGTTTACCACCGCAGGGATACCTGCTTGGCGCATGGCCTCTACAGCACGAGTGCCCCAACCAGCCAAGGATCTGCGCAAAATAGCAAAGTCTCGCCACTCGATTTGACGGAACGTGCCATCAGGATTTTGCACCTTCTTCTTAGCACCGTGGATTTCCTTAATCTTTTGGATAATGAAATCGAGCTCACGCTCGTTGTTTTCAGGGTCGTCCCCTTCATCTTCGTCGCTTTCACTAGCACTGAGGGTATCCTTACTCACATCGAGAAGCTGCAACTCCACGTCGCCTCCGACCCAATCCTCTGGCGCATCCTCTACGATACGGCCAGGAATGAGCGATTCCGCCTCCGTATAATTTAGCTCTGCCGCCTCTTCCGTCATGATTTGGTAGAACAAGAAATTCGTTGCGGCCAAGATATTTTCATGAGATCGGAAGTTCTTTGCTAGGTCGATGCGGCGCTCCACCTCATCAGTGCCGCCGTAGGTATTGTATTTCTCCATAAACAGAGAACTGTCCGCCATACGGAAGCTATAAATCGCTTGCTTCACGTCCCCTACGTAGAACCGGTTATCGACGCGAGAAATCAAGTTGATAATCGTCTCTTGCACGCCATTCGTATCTTGGTATTCGTCGACCATGATTTCTTTGAAAGTATCTTGCAGTTCCTTCGCTACGTCGGACGGCTGAGGATCATCCTCTGTGCCCGGTTCAACAAGAAGGGCTAAACATAGATGCTCGAGGTCACTAAAGTCCATAATGCCTTGCTCTTGTTTCATATCCCGATACGCCTTATGAAACGCAATGGTTAGCTCTACAAGCCCTTCGATGATTGGATATTGAGTCTTGAACTGGTCTTGCAAGGTAGCTTCTGGCACGGTAAACACAGCAGCTTGCATCGCTTTAAGGTCATCTTTATTTTGGGAACCTAAAGATTTAAACTCTGCTACCAATATAGGATCAAAGGCTTGTGCCTCTTTTGAACCCATGCGGAACTGGTCCTTAATAAAGGTATCTGTATGCTTACAAGCTTCACCCATATCGTCCCATGTTTGAGCTGATGAAAGCATACCTAGTGCAGCTAATTGGTTATCGTATATATTCTGCCATTTGTGAGGCCCCATTGGATCGAGCAAGATTTGTTCCATCCGCTCTAAACGCTCACGAATGTGGTCGATAACAGCTACATGCTTATCCCACATATATTGGCCCCACAGCGTATCGCTTGGGCTTACAGTCATGGCCTCTTTATAAGGCTCTAAGGCTTTTCGTAACCACCCATCAGGATTGGCAAGGGACATGGCGTAGTTATATAGAGACATAATCTTCGCCGTTAATCCTGCATCCGATTTATCATCGCTGAAGAAGTCCGCCAATTCATAAATATTATAAAGGCCTTCTTCATAGGATTTAGTTAATAAATCGGCTAATACCTCTTGTTGTAAGAGGGCCATTTCTGCTTCGTTACCAATGCGAGCCGTCGGGTTAATATCTAGCTTGTAAAAATAGGATCGAATTACCCATTGGCAGAAGGAGTGCAACGTAGAAATATGAGCAGATGGCAAGAGATTGAGCTGTCGTTCAAGGCGCTCTTGCATAGCCGCGTCATCAGTAGACTCCATGGCTTTTGCCAAGGCAAGTCCGATACGGGCACTCATCTCTTGAGCTGCCGCCTTTGTAAAGGTTACAACCATGAGCTCTTGCACGGATAAGGGATTATCCATATCTTTAAGACGGGTAATAATGCGCTCTACGAGAACTGCCGTTTTACCTGAACCGGCCGCAGCTGCCACAAGCAAGGTTTGATTATCTAAGGACGAGTCCTTAGGAGCTATGATGGCAGACTCCTGCTCTGGCGTCCATTTAACACCCATGGTTTTCACCTCCTTCGTTGCCGTTATTTCTATCGTTACTGTTGTTTCCGTTGCTACTGTTATTTACGTCGTTTAGTGTCTCTTTCATCCGTTCTAATGCATCATCTTCAGATAAGGCGGACAGATAATTATACTTATTACTGCTAGAGTCAAAACGGCATACAGTACGATAGTCACAATATGTACATGGTCTAAAGCCATTCAATTGATATGGCTTAATCGGGAACTGACCGTCCCCAATATTACGGCCCGTTTCAGCCATTACGTGGTTTGTATAACGGCACATTACGTCAAATTCGCCAGGATTCTTAACCTTGCGCAAATCTCTACTAGAAATAGTTTGATCCTTTTTCGTAGCAATTGGTACATAAGGTCCTCGTTTAGATCCATAGGATAAAAATTTATTATCGATATGGGTCAACAACTCGATATCATCAGAGAAGTATCCACTGTTTTGCCATGCATTGCTTTCTTTAGCAAGTGATATGGCATCCTCATAGGATATAGGCGCATCGGCAGGAATTTTAGGGTTCTTCACATAGGAATAGACCACAGCCGCAGGAGCTATAGATTCGCCCTGGCTTTTACCGTAAGCAGATTCTAAGGCCAACAGATAGGTCATGAGCTGCAATTTAAGGCCATAGTATACATCTTGCGCCGTTACGTGTGCGCCGCCCGATTTGTAGTCAATAACCATACCATAAGTTTGCCCATCTCGGGTATATTCATCGATGCGGTCAATTTGACCGATGAGGCGTAAATAACGATCCTCTCCGAGAGGCACGCGAATTGGATCCCAGCCGCCTTGACGGCCAAAATCTTGCTCTAAGTATTTCGTATCAAAGTCACTGCGCTTCGACCACTCTACGAGGCGGTCTACCGTTACATGTAATGTTCTTTGTACACGCTGCTCGATTGCCTTTTGGTAGGCATCGCTCGTTTCCTCGCCACCTTGATTTTCTTGTAAAATCTCTTCCGCTACCGTGCGGCACAAGTTATGTTGGTCCTCTTCGCTAAGGTCACGCCATTGTTTATCGTTATCTAATAGATAATTACCTAAACGCTCCAAGTTTGCATGGAGGAATGTACCAATTTCAGGCGCCCCAAAGGAGCGCACACGACGCGGTTCTAGTTTCAAACCATATTGGGCATAGAACTTGAACGGACATTGCTGATATCTCTCTAGGCGCGTCACAGAACCAGACATATAGCCTTTAGATAGGAACAATCCATTCACTAAATCCTTCGTAATGACAGGCACATCATTATTATCTCGAATACCACGAGATACCTCACCTAAACGAGGACGATAGGTGTCGCTTTCACGAGCCCAGTTATAGAGGCCCCACCACAATGGATTGACCTCATGACCACTAAAGAGGGCGCCCCAGCGCTCAGACAATAGGGACAAGCTCTGTAACGGTCGCCATACATAATCCGCCTCAGTATCAGGTGCAATAGAGAGTGGAATATCTACCGCCTTTCCTACATAACCGAGAGATTCTAGTCGTTTCACAACAAGGGATGGCTCAAGACCGGTTCCATCTTCACCAGAGCTTGCATAGGACAACGTCAAGGAATCGGACGCCCGCGTCATAGCTAGGTATAATAGGAAATTCTCGTTGAAAGCCTTCGGCAAAGCCCCTTCAGCCAACGTAATACCGGCCTCCGCCAATTCTTGACGTTCCTTATCCTTAATAAGTCCTTCATCGCCCATGCTTTGTGGGAATACTCCTTGGTTGAGGCCCATTACAAATACCTTAGGCCACCATTGGCTATAACCACGTTCGATGGTGGTGATTACCACATGATCTAAGGACGGTGGAATCATGGAATAATTTACATCGCTCAAGCCTTCTTCGAGGAGCAACATCATCTCATCCAGTGTCAACACTTCATCCTTCATGACCATAGAGACTTCATCTATGAATGAAATAACAGCATTGTACATCTGTTCATGGCTAGCTTTAGACTCTTGATCGCCCACCGTTTCTGCGTCCTTCGCCCATTCATAAAGGCGCTGTGGCACTTGCAAGGTTTCTAAGAGACCATAGAGCTGTTCACCCCATTCTGCCCCCGTATGGCCTTCGCTATGAGCAGCAAAGTCAAACCATGGGGATAGGATTTCCATAATAGTTTGTCGTGCTTTATTAACACGCGCTCTACGAGGTGCATCAGTGTGACCTTCTTCATCTTGCCCTTCATGAAAGCCTCGTAAATACGGCCAGCTTTCACGTTCCCATTTATAATGGTCGATACCAAACTCGAGCACATAGTTCTCCAATTCATCTACGGCCTCACGGCTGAGTGGCATCAAGTCTGTTTTAAGCAAGAGGAACATACTATCTCGGCTGTAACTGTGGCGCACGATATGAAAGAGAGCCGTCAACAATTCTCCTAATGGATGATTTTTCATAGGCCGCTGGCGGTCGATAAAATGGGGAATGCCATACCGACCAAAGACCTTTTCTAAGGTATCCCCATACGTTTCCGACTCGCGAAGCATGATACATACATCGCGGTAACGTGCGTCTGGAGAGGATTCTACGTAGGCTAAAATACGGCGAGCCACCGCATCTGCTTCCCGTTCTCGGTTGTAACCACGAATGAGCGGAACAGTAGTATCAGTAGAATTTTGCTTACTAGGACTAGTAAAGTAATTAGCTTCTAATTCTTGTACAATTTGAGGGCCCCGTTTTCCGTCAAAACCAACCCAATTAATCCTAGAACCATAACGAGCCACTAAGGTGTCATAAATCTCTAAAGGACGGCTGAAAAGATGTTCCCCTCGACGAGCAAGATGTAAGCCCTTTGGAGCCGTTGGCAAGTCGATGGTAATAACTGCTTCCTTCGCCAAATCAAACAAGGTATAAATCAACTCATAGTGAGTCGGTGTAAACCAATGAAAGCCATCGATAAAGACATGGCTATTTTCCATCAGTGGAGATTGAGGTAATGCCTCTACGATTTCCATGATAGGATCGATGTCGCGCTCCCCATGACGACTGATTTCCTCTTCATAGGCGGCCATACAAATGGCAAGTTCGCGCAATTTCTTTTGTAATACTTTATTTTTAACGGACTCCGCCCCACGTTCAAGGTCATCAGGACCGACGCGGAATGCGCGAAACTCAGAAAAGAGTTGTTGCAATACAGAAGAAAACTCAGGCCGTTTAGTAGCCTGTTCTAATAAACCTAGCTCCTTTTGTTTTCGCTTCATTACAAGGCGCAACAACACAGACCGGCCAAAGCTAGATAGACTTGATTGACCAGCCCCTTTGGAGCCTATGGATTGATATACTTGGTACCCCAAACGACCAAAGCCTACGACACGAACCGTAGTAAAGCCTTTTTCAGGCATAAATTCAGCAAGCTCTCTCTCCACCCGATAGGTGGCTGGTTCAGGAACGAGTAAGATTATGGGTTCCCCTGGACAATCAGTCATCACTTGACGTATCCGTTCATATACGGCACGCGTCTTGCCTGATCCTGCTCGTCCATAATAGACGCTAATATTCATGAGACCTCCCTAGTGAAACTTTCACCATCTCAGTTTATATAATTTATATAATCAGCAAATTTCATCTTATTTATATATTTCTCGGCCTTAGGTCTAGCCTAAAACTATTTTTTTCGATATAATATATTACTGTACTAAATATTATTATATAGTAATATGACATTCTGTGCTTAATTCTGGGGTAAATTTAAGCTAATTGTACAATATTTGACTCATCTGATTATATTTGTTTATAATTAAGAAAAAAATTTATATTTTATTTACAATTAACAGAATTTCATATATAATACATGTTAGTATTTGTGTTATTTGTAAAAATCATGTATTTAGGAGTGAATTATTATGAACAAAAAACATTTAGCAGCTGCTTTCGCAGTATTCGCAGCTACAACTATGTCCTTCTCCGCTTTCGCTGCATCCATCGATGCTAATGCACGCGCTTACGAACGCGCTGCAGCAGAGCAATATACTTACGCAGCACCTCAAGCGGCTACACCAGCTTACCAATCTGGCTATGTAACAAGTGCACCACGCCCTGGTTACACACCATTGCCAGCGGTTCCTTACACAGCAGGTGACATGGCTCAACAAATGCCTGTATCTAAAGAATTGGGCGATCCAATCTTCGTAGCACCTCAAACAACTGCTGTAGGTCTTCAAATTATGGACCCTATCGCACCTAGCTACCAACCTGTATACCAAGAAACTGTAAATTCCGTAACAACTAATGGCAACGGCAGTGCATACGTTTCTCGTTACAAAACTAACCAATTGAACGCTTTCGACTTATTGTTGAACGGCAAAACTTACACATATGACTTGCCTGCATACACTAATGGCTACCAAGTGAAAACTGCTAGCACTTACAACCGTGCTGGTGCCGGTGTTGCGAATGTATTCTCTACAAACGTAATCACTGAAGCAGTTGTAAACAACAACTCTTTGCGTATCACTGTTAACATGACTCAACCAACAGCTGTAGCAGCTGCTAAATTGCGTTCCATGCAACAAACAGGTCAAGTAGCAGGTGGTGAAGTAGCTGCATTGTTCGCTTACAATGAAAGCTATGACGGTGTAAAACAAGCTGCTCATTACGATATCTTCAACAACGGCGGTCGTTACATCATCGTTAAATCCGGCGCTGTAACTGTACCAAACGGTGCACAACACCCTTACGCAACTGCATTGTTCGCAGTAACTGAAGACACTGTAGCTGCTGTAACAGTATCTGGCAACACTGCTGATGCTTACGACTTAGTAAAAGGCACTGCATACGCAATCGCTCAATCCGCTAAGGTTGGCAACGCGCGTCGCTAATTCTAACCACTAATTCGTTACGAATTTAATTATACTTGTGAAAGCCCCAAGCTTTCATGAAAAAAGACTATAAATCACTAAATCCCCTAATGAGGTACCTCATTAGGGGATTTTTTACAATCTTGAGAAAGCTTATAATTTTTACAATCTTAAAAAGGCTTCTAATTTCTATAATCTTGTGAATACTTCTAATGCTTTATAAGCCATTAAGCGATAGCCTAGCTCGTTAGGATGTACCTCTCCAGCAAAGACGATTTGTCCAATTTGATCCGCTTCAAACAAGGTCGTATAGAAGTCTATAACCTTAATATCATGCGCCTCTGCGTATGCTTTTAGCTGTTCATTAACCTCTCGTACGACGAGGTCTAAGCCATCCATATCACTATCGATTTGAGTTTCTAAACCAATAATAACCTGGCCCTTTGTGCTGGCTAATTCAATAGCTTTCACCAAAGTCTTGAACACATAGGCACTATCTCGACCTTGCAAGATATCGTTGGTGCCACACATCAAGAAGATATGTCTCGTTGGATCATCTACAACGGTAAGCGCCCAGTTTTCAATATTATAAATCATGGCTTGTACAGAGCAGCCATCCACCCCATAATTCATAAATTTTACGCCCTCAATGGATGCATCGCAGATTTCAACCCATCCACGTCCATAAGGCACATCGTAGCCACGCGTAATGCTGTCGCCAAAACAGATGATTTCCATATTCATCCCTCCTGTAACTATGCATTAATCATATAATAAAAGAACATTATACACAATATACATATTATAGAATTTTATATGCACACTTCATGGAATTACACCTACGACTATGGTATACTATTTCCACATAAGAGAGGTCAATGATGAGAAAACTATATCCCTTTTTAGTGATTGCTCTGGCTAGTCTTCAAACAGCTAGTGCTATTTCACAATACGAATTAGAAAACAAACCTACCCAATTTCAAGTTGCTTATAATAGCCCTGTTGAGACTGTGTATATCGACTTGAGCACCATCAATCTAGTACAAGCAGGACCGACGTATAATACATTACATGCTCGCACTATTAGTCTGTATAAGCAACAAAACATTATTGCAGACTATATGACTAATTATACATACCATCGAGGTAACACATCTAAAGATATTTACCTTATGGACTGGCATGTAACGCCTGCTAAATTCTACCAAGTAAATGGTGCCCCTATCGGAATGGCAGACAATCACCGGTCCGTTTTATCTACAGGTGCTCGCGTAGCTCCGAAAGGCTCTGCCGTCGCTGAAATAGGTCAGTTTATCTTGCACAATGCCTTAGAAATGGAGCGAATCACATATACCTTCACAAACCCTTATGTGCCACCACGCCCATATAAACCGATGAACACCCCTGCTCCTACTGCGGAGAAACCATTATTTGGTGTTCAACCACCTGAAGGTGTATATAAGCCACTGAACCAACTAGAATCGCCATATGCGTATCATCAACCGCGCTTAGCGCCATCTAAGTTGGGTGTATATGGACCAGTTCCTCCTCCGCCTCCAACAGGACCACGCCCTGATTGGGCTCTTGATATACAAAATCAAGATTTACCGGATCCGAACATACCTATGAGTCAATGGGGCCCACAACCAGATTATAATGCGCCACCTAGACCATAGGATCGTATCCCTATTATAACTATATCCCCTAGGATATGAGTTTATACTACGATTACATCAGCTAGGCTTCCATTAACGGGAAACTTGCTCAACAGAATACAAGACTGCAAAAAAGGACCCATACGGGTCCTTTTGTTGTTATAGTATTTATATTGTTATGTATCTATATCCATTTATATTGTTATGTATCTATATCCATCCTAATTAGATGCTTTCACATTATTTAAGACGAATGAAGAACAATGCACATGCACCGATTACAGGCGCAATAGCGATGGACATCAAGGACATTTGGTAGCTGCCCGTCATAACGAGGACATTACCCAAGAGAAGTGGCGCCAAGAGGGCACCGATTTGGTTGAACAAGTTTACAAAGCCCGCTGTGGTACCACGCAAATGAGGTGCTGCGGATTGAACTACGAGAGCATTAGTTAAGGCACTGTGCATGAAAGCACCAATACCGAGGATTGGGCCTGTAATAAAGAGCATATTCGGATTAGATGTGCTAGCGAATAAAATCAAGGCCGGACCAAATAAGAACATAACAAGCGCTGCTAAATGGTTTTTCTTGATTGGTAAAATATCAGATAAGATACCGATGGTTGGTTTTGCAATAAGTGCGGCCGTACCGAACACACTCATAACTTGACCTGCGTAGATAGCAGTTACGCCTAATTGTTTAACCATGTACAAATTTGCCCATTGCGTTACGCCCCAAGTTGTACCTGTTGCAAAGAAGCCAGCAATTGCTAAACAACGAATATTGCGGTTTGAAAGGATGTGCTTTAAATTCTCTTTCAAGGACGTTTGACCTACGCCAAGCTTAGCTGCCGCTTCGGAAGCCTCTGCTTCGCGTTGTGCCATGATTTCAGCACTTGGCTTGCGTACCGTGAAGTAACATAATACCAGTACTGCCAACGGCAAAATAGCTGTAGCCAGGAATGCTGTTTGCCAACCGTAATGTGTGGCTACATAAGGTGCATAAAGGTTTACCGTAGTAATGCCAAAGGAAGTACAGCTCATGAAGATACCTACAGCCGCACCACGTTGATTAGGACCAAAGTGATCGCCGATAGCACTCAAGCAAGACGCTTGTACAGGACCAGACATAACGCCTAACAAGAAGCGCAAGCCCCAAGCCATATTGTAGTCTGTAATAGTACTCATAAGAGCCGTTACAGCAGCCATACCAATTAAGCTAAACAAGATAGTTCGTCTATAACCAATTTTGTCGGCTAAGATACCACCTGGTAATACGGTTAAGGCATAACCAAAGTAAAAGGCCGAAATATGCTGTGCCCCCATCTTTGCAGTAAAGTGCAAAGCCTCGTTGAGGATAGGCATAACAGAAGACCAAGATAAGCGCATTACGAAACTCAACAAGAACGTGAGCCATACGCTAAGGAGAATTAAAATCTGAGTTCGTGAGAAACTAAGTCGATTCATACGAGCTCCTTTCTACAGAATAAAAACATATAAAGTAATCATACTATAAATAGAAAGAATTTTTCAAATACAAAGCATGACGGGTAACACAAAAGAACCCTCTATCAATTTGATAAAGGGTTCTATATGTTTGTCTTATTCGAAATGCATCGAACCCGTCCGTTGGTCGGTGCTGTGGGTCAGGTTGGATAACTTTGTGGAATTGTTGAGACTTCCTCCCTCACCTGCCGTTATTGTTGTATATGCTCATGAGCATATATACATTTAATTCCTTGTTTTATAGTAGTAATTAAATCATTAATTGTGTTATCAGATTTTATAAATAATGGATTTTGCCAATCATAATTTTTAATTACGTAAACTTTGAATTTTCCATTTCTACCGATATGGGGATACCACCCAACATCTAAAATATATTTTTCATTAAAGAACTGTACTTGTAATAAATCTTCTTCAAATTCAAGTTTATTGATTAATTCATTAGTGTTATTGAATAACCAAAATAAATTTTCATAAGTAATAATGCCATCTTTAAAATCAATTTTAGGTTCCATTTCAAATTGCTCCGAATCTTTTCAAATATTCTTTTTTTGTAGCTTTTCGGATTTTAGACCAGGATGAACTTTTAGGAGGAACATGTGTTCCTCCATGAGAAGTCCAATCCAATTGGATCCTGATTCACAAACCGCCCGGCCTCAGTATCATATTCTCTGAAGAAGTTGTAATGCAGACCCGTCTCACGGTCGGCGTATTGGTTTTGCATGCGGAACGGCTGGTATGCGCTATCCGTTACCTTAGTTTCCTCTTTCAGACGATCCCAGTCGGTATATTCGCCGAACCACAAGAGGTTGCCGTCTTTATCGGTCATCTCTTTCGGTATACCGATTTGTTCGCAGTGGAAGTAGTGGGTTTGTTGGCAGATTTCGCCTTCTTCATTGGTCCAGTTGAGTACCTGTGTCAAGGGTTCGTAGCTGTCAGGATTGGTGTAGATATAGGTATATCTGCCGTCCCAAACGATCTTCATGCAGACTAGTGATGAGATTGTTAAAGAGCAAATGGTTCAGACGACCTCAAAGAAGATAGTGAGGTCGTCTGAAAATATCGAATCTTACTTTTTGGTTTTTTTCTTAGGATTTAATTCTTCTTTACGTTGCTTATAAAATTGCCAATATTTTTTGTCTTCCATAGAGAAAGGTGTGTAACGTAGCTCATTATAAGTTAGGTCAAAATATTTATAGGCATTTTCCATATCACCTAGTTCGTAATAAACGATTCCTGTCCATATAAACACACCTGCTGCAGGTTCATCTTTTCGTGCCTCAAGTGCAATTAACATCCACTCAAGGGCTTTTTGATAATCACCTAATTTTTTATAATTTTCTGAAATACCACAGGCAATTGCAGAAGTAGGTTCAACAAATTGAGTTGCTGGTTTGGGTAAAAGTTCCCATGCCTGCTTTAGAATATCAATTCTTTCCTCCGGTGTGGGTGCGTCATTTGAGTTACATACAAAATCATTGATTTTCTTATTTAATTCATAATTTACTTGATCTAAATACATAATTTATCCTTCTTAGATTAACAACCTTTAGGTAGCTTACCGTTTTTAGGTTTACGGGGATTTTTATAACGTTCTTTACCATGAATGTCGGTCATCTCTCTTGAGATGCCGATTTGGTTGCAGTGGAAGTAGTGGATTTGCCGGTGGCTTTCTCCGTCTTCGTTAGTACAGTTGCGTACCTGTGCCAAGGGTCCGTAACTGTCGGGAGCGGTATAGATATAAGTATACCTGCCGTCCCAAACGACCTCAAAGAAGATAGTGAGGTCGTCCTTACACAATTTAGATTCTAGATAGGGTTATCTTGTAGAAAGGTGTACCACATATCATCTATATCAGCACCATCAAATATATATTTATATCTACTTCCAAATATATATTCCTCAATAAATGAAGAGAAAGGAATACTTTTTCTACTATCAACATTAAATGTTACTTGATCATTGAGCCTATTTAAAAAAATTGGTTCATATAAAACTTGTCCTATTTCATAAGTATAGTCTTGTAAATTTTTTGGTACTCTATATTGTCTATCCAATATCTCTTCTGTACTCCATAATTCTATATCTCCAAAAGAACCCCCATTACATAATAATAAAAATTGTTTATGTTCAGGTGCCAAAAATTGTTCTAGTTGTTCACTTATCCTATCCGCACCTTGAGGAATATTTCCGTATAAAGGAGCATCAGGCAAGTCAGACAAACAATTTCTATAATATTTAATTATTTGAGATAAATTCATAACAATCTCCATTTCTAAACGTGATTAATAGCCTACAGAATACGGATTTTTATAGGAGTACCTACAGGTAAATTCCTTTTGGTAATATTGGTTTTCGCCATGAGGCAGCTGGCGGTAGATCAGATTGCTTAATGCGTCGTAGGTGTATTCACTGCCATTGTATTTTTTGAGGCGGTTGACGGCGCCGCCGGCCAAGCGGGTTTTGTTTGCCGCGGGGTATTTGTGTGCCGCTCGAGACGGTACGCTAGCATTTCAGACGACCGACCCATGGGGTCGTAGTCGTACAGTCTGCTGATGCTGCCCTGCGTCCTTTGGATTTCGCGGTGCAGTTTGTCGCGTTCGATGTCACTGATGACTTCGCCGTCGAGGCTAATTTGGTGTAGGTGTCCGCTGCCGTAGTACAGGTAGCCGATGAGGCTACGTGGGCAGCAAGTGCCCACCCTACGTCGGGATCGAAGGTTTTGCCGGGCTACGGCTTGCTGGTTTTTAACTATATTTCAACAATTTTTCTTCATGTAATGCTTGAATTTGTTTCAAAATAATCTCGTTCATTTGTTTTTCTAATAAATCATTAGTAGAGTTGCAGATAATTTTAACAACAGAAGCAGCAGATAATAGTCCTAACCTCATAAAGTATTCAAGTTCAAGATCATCATCTTCAATTGATTCCTTAACATTTTCCATTCCTTCTTCAACAAAATATAGCGATAGGTGTCGTGCAAAATAATTATCTAATCCTTCTTGAGCACCTTTTTGGCTTTTATACTCGGTTACAGACTTTAGTAATTCAAAAGATTGCTTTTTCTGATCGCTAGAAATAATAGGAGACTCATTCAAAAGACCGAGTATATATTCTACATCTCCCCATATTTCAAAATCCTCTTCAAATTTTACTTGCAAAATAGCAGGAATAATGATTTTGAAAGGTTCATATATCTTATTGACAAATAAACTACTAATTAAGTCGGTAAGCGCTTCTCTACTCTTGGAATTATTAAAAGAAAATTTCTTTTGAAGAATAGCAATCTTCTTTTTTTGATTTTTTGTAACACAAAATTCAGCAATTTTATTAAAGTCTATATTCATAGGTTTAAGGTCTCCATATATTGATTAGATTATCTTGAATGGTACAAATTCTCCCCACCCCACAGCCCAATCGGATCCTGATTCACAAATCGACCCGCATCCGGTTCGTAATAGCGCATCAAGTTATAGTGCAGCCCGGTTTCTTCATCATAATACTGGTTTTGAAGTCGGAACGGTTAATGTGCATCCTTATAAACATACTCATCCTTTTTCAGACGACCCCAAACGGTGTATTCGCCTTACATAAGAGATTACTGTGAATGTCAGTTTTCTCTTTCGGGATGCCGATTTGGTCGTTATGGAAATAGGCGAGGTATTGCCCTTCGTCTTGGTTGTTGTCGAAGACTTGCGCCAGCGGTTCGTAGCTGCCTTGGTCGGTGTAGAGATAGGTGTAGCTGCCTTTGTAGGTATACTCCTGCAATAGGCGACTGCCGTCCTAGACGAAGTGGGTGCGTTTCGGATCGGTACTCGTCCAAGCGAGTTTGTCTTGGCGTTCTTTGGAAAGGCGTCGTCCGAACGGGTCCTAGGCGTATGTCCAAATCTCGGTGTTGCCGGCGGGCTTTTTTATTTCAGCACGGACGAGCTGGTTTTCTAAATCGTATTGGTAATATTGGTTCTCGCCATTAGGCAGCTGGCGGTAGATCAGGTTGCCCAGTGCGTCGTAGATGTAGCGGAGGTTGAACACAGTACAACAAAGGCTGTTTGAAAGTTGTGTTTCAGACGACCTTGATGCTGATCAATAATCGGATTATTAAAGAACCAATATTTCAAACAATTATTCTTCTTCTAAGACCATACGATTAAAACAGTCATACAAATCTTCTCCGACTAAATACATATTTTGCATCTTTACTTCTTCAGGCATAGTTTTTCCAAAATCATCAAAATAATCTTCTTCATCCCATTCGTTTTCATGGTACCAATAAAAAATTTGTCCTATTTTTTCTCCTTTTATACAAAGACATATCCTATCTCCGCAGTTATTCTCAGCAATAGGTAAAAAATTAGTAGGAATCCTATTTTCCATTTTTTTTATAGCATTGCTCAATGAATAGCCAGTTTGATACGATTCGCCTTCCCCATAGAAACAACCAAATTCCCCTTTCTTTATTACAACATTTTCTATTGGTGAATCAGAGGGATAACAATAGCTTGGAAGTCCATTGTTATACATGGTTAATTTATAAAATACTTCATTTAGATATGTCTCTCCTCCAAAACACGTCAAATAATCTAAATAATCAGAAAATTCTTTTCTATCAACATCTAGAAATTTTGACATTATTTTTCGTGATAAAGGATCAAAAGGCTTTGCTCCGACCCTTACAACTCCACCCATTTTCTCAACTAAACTCTTAATTCTCATTCTTATTACTCCTTTCAGTTATAATTTTGTCAAATAATCAACATTTCTTCTTAGGTTGTTTATTACGCATCACACTGGCAAGACCTGTATGTCGAATACCATCATATAAAGATTCAGGGATCAATTGAGCCGTATTCCTACTAGAATGATGCAAAATCAGATTATTTTGTCGTAAATAGGCTTTAGTATCTTGTACCGTAATTTGGAAGGATTATTTGGGGTAAAAGGAGAATGTCCTGGAATTCCTGCCCATGTTCCATCTTTTGGCTAACGCCAGCCAGGAGGTTTAGGAGTACTTTTCTTCCAATAAATCTATCCTAATGGATCTATCCAACTTTATGTATTGGGAGAAAATTGATAGAAATTTTCTCCTCCTGCTAACCCAATCGGATCCTGATTCACAAACCGACCAACCTCAGGCTCGTAATAGCGCATCAGGTTGTAGTGCAGTCCCATATCTTCATCGAAGTATTGGTTTTGCAGTCTGAACGTCTGATGCGCATTCCGATAGACTCGCTCATCCTTTTTCAAACGACCCCAGGCGGTGTATTCGCCGTACCACAAGAAATTGCCGTGGATGTCGGTCTTCTCACGCGGTATACCGACTTGGTTGCAACAGAAGTAGTAGTGGGCTTGTTGGGCGATTTCTCCGTCTTCGTTGATAGGGTTTCGATAGGCGAAACCGCGTGCATGCGTACCACACATGCCCTACGTCAGGATTGGAAGTTTCATGCGGGCTACGGCTTGCTAATTTTGGTTCGATTCCTGATATTTTGTTATATCAGAAATAGTGATATCTTCATTATTAAACATATCATCCCAAATTTGCTTATAAAGTTCTTTTGCGGTCATTTGTTGAGGTATTTCAAAGGCTGCGTCGGTACTAGGAAATTGATCATATAGTCGTTCTTCTGTCCAGAAATTTAATCCAAATCTCAAACTTTCTTTAATTCTAAGTTGGGTTGATATTGTAAAATTTTGATACTCGGGGTACAGATATTCTTTGACTAATCTCTTTACGCTATCTCGATTAACCAAATTCAGACCTAATAAGTCTTCAAGTTTGCTATCTATACCTTCGTGTAATAGTCCAAGAAAAAGTCTGATATATTCAGGACTGACTTTATACTTTTTATTCATTTTAATTTTCCCAAATTGAAACTAATTGACCAACTTTATTGAATATGGCTTGTACTTGAGATGTTTGGATTAATGGTCCTCTTTGTTCGAATTCAATCCAAACTATAGTAGACTGAACTCAGTTCAACCTACGTTTACTTATTGCTATTCATATATTCGTGAGGCATTCAAAATATCTGCTAACATACTCCAATTTAAAGTTTTGTCGTTATATTCTCTCATACCTATATTTTTATAGTATCCATCCATATCTTCAATCCAATTTTTCATGGCTTCTAAAAAGCTATCTAGTGTATTATTTTCAAAATCTTCTGTATGAATTTCAGTAATGAATTCTTTTAAAAAAACTAGAAAGTCATCTCTATTTTTAATTTCCATAATATAGTCCTCCTCGAACAATGTCTTTCAGGCGTTCTCAAAAGAGATATTGAGGCCGTCTGAAAATATAAAATAATTTCTCTATTCTCATACCAGCCTGAAGCAATCATTTTCTTAAAAAATCTGAGTGTATTTCGTATGTTTTTTTCATAAATACTTCTTATTATTTTACTGTAGTATTTTAGAATGAAATATTCAGCCTTATTGACGCCTGTTTGGAGTCATAGATGAACAAAAGGGAATTCCATGCCAATTCAGGGCCTTTAAATTCGAGTACTGGAGCACTTTTTAGTACACAATATGATTTTAAAGGAGGATATAAATTAAGAAAATTTTGAATAATTTTTGAATCTAAGATGTTTTTAGTTAAATAAAAATAGTCATTAAATAAGATATCAATTTCCTTTTTGTATATGTCGATAAATATTTTTCCTTCTTCTCCAAGGTAATAAATATTTTCTTGAAATAAATAAATACCTTCTTGTATATTTTTAAAATTTATTAATTTAGTTTTTTCTTTAATGTCTTTAATATCATTAAAGTTTAAGGAGAGATTATTGATGACAATGTTTTTTTGTTGTATAAATAATTTAATTTGATTCATATGTAATTTTACCTCCTGAAAGATCGAAGGTTGCCAGTACTTGTTAATTTCGATTTATCCATATCTCGAATATAATATTGGGTTGCTCCCCCATCGCCATATTTTTTATTTGCTTTTGCTTTTGATTTTCCTACGCAAATATCTTCTTCTACTACAAATATATGTAATTGTTTTCTCATGTCACGTGCGGCAGTAGCATTTCCACTATGTCTCACCTGTACAGAATCGTTAAATGCTCTGGCATTTCCTCTTGCAGAACGTACAGCGTACCCTCGAACAAAATAATTCCCAGGGGCAGAAGAGGTTGCTGTCTTTATCGGTCATCTCACGCGGGATGCCGATTTGGTCACAGTGGAAGTAATGGGTTTGTTGGCGGCTTTCGCCATCTTCGGTTGTCCAATTGCGTACCTGTGCCAAAGGTTCGTAGCTGTCGGGATTGGTGTAGAGATAGGTATATCTACCGTCCGGTTGGATTTCCTGTAAGAGGTGGCTGCCATCCCAAACAAATCCGGTTTCCTCTTCGAGGCCGTCTGAAAAATGGAAACCGCGCGCGTGCATCCCGTGCACACCCTACGTCAGGACTGAAGGTTTTGTACGGGGCTACGACTTGCTTTAATTATTAAACTGGAATCATTCTGCTAAAGCAATCATATAGATTTTTACCAATTAAATAGATATTTTGGAATTTTACCTCTTCAGGCATTTGTACACCAAATTCATCAAAATAATCTTCTTCATCCCATTCATTTTCATGATCCCAATAGAAAATTTGCCCAATTCTTTCTCCTTGAGTACATAGACAAATCAAATCACCAAATTCATTACTTGATATTGGTAGAAAATTATCTGGTATTCTATTTTTATATTTTTCAAGCCTTTCACTAATTTGGGAGTTTTTTTGATAGTTTATATTTTCACCATAAAAAAAACCTAAATCACCACCACTCCATTCGATATTACCACCTATAGGAATATCGTCATCAGGATAACAATATTCAGGCAAATCACTATATGGGGTTAACTTAAATTCTTTTATAAATCCTGTCTCTCCACCAAATAATTCAAGATAATCCAAATAATCTGAAAATTCTTCTTTAGTAATATCTAAAAATTTAGACATTGATTTTCTAGATGTAGGAATCAGTGGTTCAAATGTAAACCTTTGAACTCCACCCATTTTCTCAACTAAACTCTTAATTTTCATTTTCATTACTTCTTTCAGTTATAATTTTGTCAAATAATCAACATTTCTTCTTAGGTTGTTTATTACGCATAGTACATGTATGTATTCCACATATACGTTACATTAAAAGTGAAAATTTCATGTAGACTAAGAATTGCTTAAATCAGGGAGGATAATGGGTTTGTAACTAAGTACTTTATCAGCTATTTCCTCGGAGCTCATATTTGTCCAATATATATAATCTGATATATTTGGATCTGTGACCAAATTTTCTAATTTTTCAAAAAATACAGCTTCATCCTCTTCTGAACCTTCAAAATTTCTTAACTGATCAATCAGTTTGATTAAATATAATCTATCCAACATAATGCTCTCCTCTTCCAAAATGGTATTTCGGGTCTAGTATCTCTTTATGAAAGCTACGCTTACTATATATACACGACGCTACGCCAGTTTATCAATCATCAGGATTTTCTTCTAAACAATTTAAAAACTCCTCAAATGATTTCGCAATAATAATTGAATTTTTTTTAAAATTAGCTTCCCTTGATATATTTTCACTCCATACGTCCCTTACATAATAAATAATTTGCCAACTATTTCTTTCTAAACAGAGGTAATTTCCTCCCCAATCAAAAGCAAAAGGAATCAGATTTTTAGGTAACTCATTAAGTTCCCATTCATTTATTGCTCTTCCTTCCAATGTAAAATCTGGATCATCCTCAAACTGCTTAAAATATTTCATTGGAATGAAGTCACGAATTTCAATATAGTCATAATCAATATTATCATTGACAAAACAAGAAAGGTTGGGAGTACCACCATTCCATTTGAAGTAATGTGACTTGAATGAAGCTGGAAAAGATACTTCTAAATTTTTTTCAACCTCATTGAAATCATATTCAGATAAATTTTTCTCGCAATCATAAAAACTAAGCATAACAAGCTCCTTTAACAATTTAACAAGCACCTGTTTTTTTCTTATCCCTTCTCTTTTGGAGTGGTTTTCTTACCTCAATGTTATTTTTATAAATTTTGATTAGATTTCCCCTCTCATCATGTACATAAACAAAATCTATTACTTTATTATCATTAATAAAAAAATAAGATTCAAAGTTCGTTATATTTTAATGGTAAGCATAAAGATTCCATAAAGCTTTTAGCTTTTTCAGAAACAAAAACTCCTAATTTATCCCCTGCACCATGATAAAAATCCGATTCATTATCAATAGCATAATCCCATTCTTGAGGAGATTTTTTTCCAATTATAAAGGCAGTTGGCCCATTTCGTTTATATTTCTAACATAATTTCTAGTTGCTCTAGTGAGTATAATGTCTCAAGATTGTAAATTTTTTTAATTGGTTATTCGATTTTTTTACATTTCCTCTAGTTTTTCTTTCATCAAGTTTTCCAACCAGTCTTCAAATTTTTCAAATTCAGTATCCTCTTCCCATTCTTCAGGAGGAATATCAGGAAAAAAAACACCAAAATTTTCATTTTCTTTTGTAA
>ERZ772910.217-NODE-217-length-35725-cov-13.488281_pt1 | contig 35725 bp, 50 predicted proteins | sample MGYA00511357_ERZ772910 | MGnify/ENA primary metagenome ERZ772910 (study PRJEB29015, sample SAMEA2738096) | human oral metagenome | biome: human oral; feature: human-associated habitat; material: saliva | place: China | collected 2193 ... | reverse complement strand
CGGGCGGCGCGGTTTTAATGGCCGCGTGAATATTAGCCCAATTGTTTTTACCGGTTCTTTTCCCGTCCCAATTCAAACCCAGTTCAAGAAGCCGGGCGCGTACCTCGTCTTCATGCTCTTTAAATGAATTGAGACAGGCTATTACTTTCCCAGTTCGCCGCTATTCCATTCCTCGAAGAAAGTTTCAATCTCCTCAGAATCCAGCGACTTAATAGCGTCAATATCCTCAGTCGGTACGCCTACTTCTTCAAGCCAGCGGTAAAGCGCGTTAAAATCGCCGGTGCGCAAATCGAGTGCGTAAGTCTGCGGGATCTGTCGCATGGAGGGGAGCTTAAACTCACCCTCGAAAATGGAAGATTCAAAGGTGTTATAGGTGTACTGCTTCTCGTACTTGCGGACGCGCTTCTTAGCCTTTGCCGCGTTACGTGCTGCACGGGTTGCGCTCGGGTTTGCCTTAGTAGTTGCCATGTTCGATTTTCTCCAATCCGTATTGTCTGATTTTCAAAAAAAGGGTATCCCCGCGCCCGCCCCGAAAATCAGAACAAAAAAAGGGCGGGCGGGGAAAAATTAGGGGCTATTAGCCTACGCCAGGGACGGCGGCAACAGGACTAGACGGGGTGGTCTCCACAAATTCCCAGTAGCATACGCCGGCCTTATCTGCCAGCGCCTCGATAGTCACCTCAAAGCCGGTAATCTCCTTATGAGACAGGTTCACATCACCGGAAACGGTAATCTGGCCCTTAGGCACAACGTAGCGCTTGCGGCCGCCGGTAGATGCATCCTTAGTCTCGATAATGTAGACCTTTTCCGGTGCAATATCTGAGGTGTGCTTAATTGCAATAAAGCCGCTCTTCTGCTGAACCTGATTATCGCCAAAAACAGTCTTCAAAACGTCCACGTCGAGAGTGGAAAGAAGAGTACCGGTAATAGTTGCCGAATAGTCAGAACGGATAGTGCGGATAGTAACGCCGCCCCAAACCTTAATCTTATCGTCGCTTGCATCATGCGAAAGCTTGAGACCGTCCTCAGTCACATAACCCAGCTCCTTAAAAGCCGCGTTCAGAACGGAAGTCGGATCAGTAGGGGTAGCGGTGCCAATAGGCGCAAACTTAATGCCGCCGGTGACATTTACCGGCTTAGCAACATAGGTAGCGTCAAGAGCCATAATTTAATCTCCAAACATTTAAACACTAAATTTTAGTGCTAATAGTATTTTCGGATTTTACCGCAATTTCCACGGTAAAAGTATAAGCCGGTACGCGGGGCGAATCACTCGGATTATAAGCCGGTGAATCGACATTATGCGGATCAAAAATAACCGGCGCATTAGTGAAAACCCACAAACAAAAAAGCTCATGAATTTTTTCCGCTAAATCGTACGCCGCGCCAGGTTCAGGGTGCCTAACGTCAATAGTCACGCGGCCATGTCGGAGGTTCAGCTCTTGCCGGTTGCCGCCGCCGTCCCGAATGAGCACTAGCGGGGTAGAGCCGTCCCAGCCGGGCGGCTCCTCATCACGCGCGACAGTAGCGCTAAGATTCAGACCTGAGAAATAGGCGTAGCACGCGGTCACCGGCGAATCAACACGCCAGATTTTAGCGTCCAGCATCAATAGCCCTAATCAGTGAATTGTGTTTCCGGTTATGTGCTGCCGCGCGTCCGGTCGCCATGACAGAGACAGCGCCGCGCGGGTCTTCCAGCTCCAAAACCGTGACCTTATAGCCCATTGCTTCACCACCGGCGGCGGCGGCAATACGCCGCGCCCGCTTCTCAAGGTCACGGATAACCGCCGGGTCTTTACGCAAGGCTTTTAGTGCCTTCTCATTGAAAACAAGCTTATCGCGCGTCATGCCTCTACCCGCCTAACCTTACATTCTGTGTGGAACACCGCGCCCGTGAAAATGTTCTTGATGGGCGGTGCCACACCGATAACCTCAAAGAATGAACCTTCTATTTCCAACCGGTCACGGGCGCTAACCCGCGTACCCGGCTCCAAATAGAGCACATGCTCCAAAACATCCGGCGTGCCAGCCTTACCAGCCGGGGACTCCTCGGAAACCGTCGGAGCGTCCAGAAACGCCGTGATAGGTTCGCGTGTCTCGGTCACCGTCTGGAAGCCGCGCGAATCCTTACCGGAACGGCGGCGAATCAACACCGCCGGGGTACTGTACCGTGCAAGTGAAAGCATGGCTAGATCACCTGTTCCAGCTTGTACGGCGCGAGCGCCGCGCGTTCAGTCTGTAGCAAATAGCCACCGGTGGACTCACCATCACGGGAGCCATAGGCCACATACTGTGTACCCGCGCGCTGTGAAACGACGTTGCCCGCGTCCATCTCCAAACGCTGCCGAACCGACTTAATGACAGACTGCACAGCCGGGACGTAATCCCAGCCATGCCGCGCGGTCACAACAACCGCACCCGGCTTCTTAGGGGTAACCACGCCCGGCGGGAGCTGTACCCAACCATCCGTTGAAAACGAATAGCCGTTCACCTGCACGCCGTCCACAAAAACAGAATGGACGTTCTCGACATGGTTACTCGGAAGATGGAAGCGGTTACCGCCCGTACCGTCCAGCCTAAACGTCTCCTCAAGCGAGGGGGAAACATGCCAGCCACAATAGCCGCGCACCATTTCCCCGGCAACTTCATCAAGATTCACCGGAACATTAGTGTTAGCAAGCGACGGATAGCGCATATTTCCCCCTCTCAAAAGGAATAACCGTTTTACTTCAAGGTAAGCTTACCGAAAGCCTTCGGCTGCTTCACAGCCAACAGAAGACGCTCTTCTGCCAGCACACGGAAGCGGTTGTACAGAAAATCATCATTAACATTATTCGAGACTTCCACACGTACGCCGCCCTTGCGGTACACGGTCGCACCCTTAGAGCTACCGACAAGAACGGTCTTAGGCGGTACAGCTTTAGACACATAAATAGGCACACCGAAAGCGTTCAGGTCTGCAACAAACGGGCCATTGCCATAGGGCGCGTACGCGGGGCCACCAAACAGATACTGACCGTTAGAGTCGGTCGCCAGGCGAATACCTGCGATATCCTCAGGGTTCACGATAACCGCATCAACCGACATACCGGAAGCCGCTTCAATCTTGGTCTTAACCTTGTACATGCTTTCAAGCACGTCCTTAGCGGCGGTGGTCGCTACAGCCTCGGAGAAAATACCCGGGGTAGACAGAATACCGGTCAGGTCATTACCGGTACCAGTACCAGATACGATCTGTTCCTCTTCGGCCTTCTTAAGCTCGTCGAGAAGCTGCTCATTGATGAGCGAAGACAGGAAACCGGCGTCTTCCGCCATTTCGTCGGACTGTGCAACCCAGCCCGCAATCTTGCGGAGCGGGAGGGTCTTAGTCTCGAACGCGGGCGCGGTCGCGCCGGGCTTCTTGCCGTTCTCACCAACCACGCCGGGGCGGCCGCTCGAAGAAGTCCACTCGTTAGCGACAAAATAAGTCAGGGAGTTACCCGACAGGGTACCGCTCGACAGCCACGACGAAATGGAGAAAGGAAGAGCGTAAGGCTTGACGACGTTCTTATCAACGTCGGTAAGTGCAACGGTCAGGCCGTTACCGGTAACCGCGTTAGTGGTGGTGGTCGGGTCGCCCGGTGCCTTAGAGCTGTAGAACTCGCCTCGGGTGTGCTGAACCTGCGCACCCAGAGCCGACAGGGTACCGGACTTCATGAAAGCGGCGGCAACCTGCTCACCCAGCGAACCAGCCGGGGCGGGGGTCTCAACCTCTGCGCTCTTTACAGCCTCGCGCGCGGTGCCCATGCTCTTAAACATGGAGCGCGCCGCCTCTGCCTCGGTCGCCAGGGTCTCAAGGCGGGTAACTTCGTCACCTGCCGCCTTAAGCTCTGCTACGTCTACATCCTCGCCACGGTCTACCGCGGCCAGAATATCCGCGCCCTTAGCGCGTGCCTCTTCCAGGCGCTCGTGAATAGTCATAGTCTTGGACATATCCACTCCTTTACTTCTTTACATTGAAAATGCTCTTGAAATATTCGCGCTCTGAGTCTGAGAGCGTACACGACTTGACCGGCGCGGGGGTCTGCTCATTGACCGTTTCCGGTTCCTCTGAGTCACCCGCCGTATCCAGCTCCTCATCACTACTATCAGTCTTAGCGGAATCAATGATATTACGGAGAACGTCTACTACTTCTTCCAGCTGCTCGATAGCGCCGGGGGTAGAAATAGAAATAGAATCGTCGTTCTTCATAGCCGATTTTACCATGTCAATACTCGTAGCGGTATTCGCACCAATCTGCACTACGGAGACTTCAAAAATATTCAGTTCTCGAAGCTCGTTCACGCCGCCGTACTTCGCGCCCTTCTCGGGTACAAAGTGGCTATCAAGCACCTCATAGGCGAATGACATTTGATTCACCGCGCCCGCCTTCAAAGCACGGTACGCGGCCGCCGCCTTCGGATTCTCAAGGTCAAGGCTAACGCGAACCTTGAGACCGTGCTCATCTTCCACGGCGCTAATGGTCTTGCCTAGAATAAATTCCGGGTCGTCCATGCGGTGACTCCAATAACAGGGGATACCCGCGCCGTCGTTCGGGAACGACTTAGCCAGCGACTTAGCAAACGCGCCCTTAATCACCTTGTCACCGTAAGAATCGACGTTGCCAAACACAGAGGCGTAACCCTCAAAAATGCCGCTGCCGTCCTCGGTCTCCTGGAAGCCTGCCGCGTCCTTAAACTGAATGGTCATTCTATTTCTCCTCAAATGCAGTAATCATGTCCACGAAAGCGCCGCCCTGCATCTTAGCGAGCGCGTCGGTAATCGCCTTAGCAAATTCTGCGTTACCGTCCAGGTCATCAGTCAGCTCACGGGTTAGCCTACCCCACGGCATATCTGCAATTCCTCGCGCGGTCTTGATGCGGTCGCACCGCTCCAAGAATTTTAGAATGACCGTTCGGTTTTTGCCGCCGCCCTGAAACGCGGTGCCGCCGTCTTGCGGTGATGTCTGCCCACCTACCATGACATTTAGCGGGGTAATCAGCTCATCCGCACCGGGCATGTCAAGCGGCGGTAGGTTCATAAGCGCGCGGGACTCGTTGCGAGTCATCCAAGCGCCGCCGGTCGCCGTGGACATGATAGCTGCCTGCGTCTCGAAGTCGCCGCGTAGCATCCCCTCGGTATTGAACTCAACGAAAAATTCAGTGTTATCAATTCCCAGGATAGGGAGTACAAAGGCGTTGATACGGTCTTCGATAAATCGGATACGCGCGCCTAGCGTGTTCTTGAACAACATTCGGTTACGCTCCTTTAGGGAGCCGTAAGTTTCGGTGCTATCTGCACCAATCATGCCCGGCGGGATCTGATAGACCTGTGCAACCGTCTGCAAACCCAGGCGCACCGAATCTGCCCATTCCTCATCTGCGCTCTTAAAAGAATTGCTCTTAATCTCGATGCCGTCCTCAAGAAGCGGCGTAGAACCGGCACGCGCGCCCGTATCCGACGTAAAATCTTCCCACATGCTGTAGAAGCGGCGGCGCGCCGTGTTATCCCAATCCGGCGCGTTTACCGGACGGGAAAGGTACGTACCGACGCGGCCATGATTACGCCAAAACTGAACGCGGTATTTTCGCGAATGGTAATTCTCTTCCAGCACCAGGCGCAAAGAATCCACCGGGGACGACGGGGACGTTAGCCCGGGACTCCAGCCGTTGAACGCGACACAATTTTCAGGGGAGATTTTCAGCTCCTCGGAGCCGCCGGGAACCTTCACCGAATAGTAATCAACCGTCGAGAAGTCCGCAAAAACCGGGGAAACCCAGCCCGCCGGGAACGGGTGAATCTCGATTCGTCCGTCTTCACCCGGTGCAAAAAACCAATACGCCCGATTGTACAGCGCCATATCAGCAACCAGGCTATAGATCAGTTCGTACCCGGTCATGTACCGGTTCGGATTCACCGACAAGCGGGCATGTGCCAGCGACTCGGTTTCACGCGAGCGCGAACCATCACCGCCGCGCTTAAAACTGTGAATCGACAGCTGCGCAATGTTGGAAGCCAAGAAGTCAATAGCGGTTCGGAGATGCGGCTGATACCGGTACATTGATTCATAGCTTGCGTTTTGCGGCGACACATTATCAGAGCCGCCGCCGCCGTTCACGAAAATATCAACCGGTCGCCCGTCCCAGGCCGCCGCCGTACGCGGGGTACGCGAGCGGAAAGCATCAACGATAATATGACCGATATTACTAATACCAGGCGCTACCACCATTTACCCCCTTCATCTTCTTCTTGCTTATACCACATTTCAGCTTCATTATACGCACTTTCTTTTTTCGCCCCTGCAACCGTGTTCAGCAAACCCCATAGGGCGAACGCGGCGGCACACGCCGGGGCAATATCAACCGGCGACTTCTCGCGGTTGAATAGAAATGCGTCGCCGGTCGATTTGGTGCGAATCTCTGAGAGCGCGCCTATGAGCGTTTCCTGCTCAATCCAGCTAACCGACTTCTCCATCACCCGGTCATAGAACAAGCCGTAGGCATTGGGGAGGTCGCCGCCCTCGCACCGAACAACCGGCGTACCAGCCTGTTCAATGAACGGGATTAGCGACGATGCAGCACAGCCGCGCCCCTGCATAATCACGGCGGCGGGCTTGAACGCAAGCCCATTAGCCAAAAATTCCGGTACCCACTCGGTAAAGGCTCGTTGAGTCACGAACTCAACGTGTGGTTTGCCGTCGTCCCGAAAACCAGCGATTGATAGGCTTGTCATCTTGCGGTCACGCGAAACGTCCACAGAAAGATACACCGGGCTATCCGGTGCGATCATAGATTCAGGGTCTAGACACGCTTCCAATTCCTCGGAGCTGAACAGCGAGTCCGCCGTGACGTTCACCCACTGGCACAGGTTTTCAGTCCTAAACTTGTGCTCTGGCAACCCCGCGCCGGGTTCACCGACTAGCGCGGCCTTCGATGCGAGCATGTCGCCGGTAATCGAGTTAGGATAACCCAAAGACGGGTTAGCCTGGCACCACCCGGCGGTATCCCAAATGTCGCAATCATCCGGCGCGCTCCACTCGAAGAGTCCCAGTGAGGCATCAACCGGCGCGTACTCTTCGCCGCGTTTCTCTGCCGTCGCCCGCGCCTCTATCTCCTCAAGAGCTTTAGACCTAAGCGAGCGCAACACCTCGCTTTTAGCCTCGCCAGCATTAGACACGGCGATAGTCTGGCTAGACTGCACGGCGTTAATCGTGTTGGTCATAGCCGCCCATGCGCTCCACTCTTTTTGTTGTCGCAACTCATCAAAGGCTAGATCAGTTACGGACAGGCCGCGCCCGCCGTCATCTGATGCCGCCTCGCACTTCCAGCGCGCGCCGTTATCCAGGCGAAAAAACTTATTGCCGTTCGTGTTAGACCTTTGCGCTATGCGGTCATGCATCTCAGAGAGGGATACGGTACGGTGCGCATCATCTAGAATCTCTTCCGCTAGTGACAGCTTATGCGCCGTGCTCAGAATTAGCGGCGGCTTTACGCCTTTATCCCACATGAACATACGCCAAAGAAGCCGCGCGGAAAGAACAAATGATTTGCCGTTCTGTCGAGAAACCAAGAGCACAACTGTTTTATAGCGCAACATGGGGAGCGGGTCGCCCGTCTCATAGCCAGGCTCCAGCTCCAGCGAGTGCAACAGAAACCACTTCTGCCACGGGTGCAGCTCTAGCCCTAGGTCATGCTCTGCAAACTGGATAGCTTCAAACCCGAACGTGGTTAGCGGGGTAAGCTCACGGAGCGGGCGCGTCCACAGCCGGGGCACCGCCTTACCCTTGAGCTTGGAGTAATCGCTAATCCTCTTCACCTTCAATCTCTGCCATGATCCGGGCGACTAGCGCGGGGTCTTCCTTGCCGCGCTGCTCGATAAGCTCATCTAGTCGGTCGGTCTCGGTCGCCTGCGCCTGCATATCCTTACGCGAATACGGGGCGCAACCCAGAGAGTCCAGCGCCTTGTTGAGGTTCGGACCGACAATATTCAGAGCCTTCAACAGCAAATCAAAATCACCGTCTTCGTTGTACAGCTCGTAGGCTTCATCCAACGCGGCGGCATACTTCAACGCGAGCGCACATTTAGCGCTATCTGCATTCTTAATCAAACCGTCGTTCACGGCGGCGGTGATAGATTCTTGCACGCTCTTCATCATGCCAATACGCCAAATGTTCATAAAAAGACCTCTAATGCTATAATCGCGCGCGCGATGCCCGGTAAATTCCAGCGGGGGGAGATTGACACTGCGCCCAGGTTTGGGTGTCGAAGGTGTGTTCTATTTTTTTACCGCCCCCCGTATGTGTGTTCTATTGGGGTGTTCTAGTGTTCGGGTTTTATTCTACCGTACCCATTGCCGGGTTGTGGGGTTTGTTTTTGCGGTTTGTCGGTCATTGCCTTTGGCGCGGTTGCATCCTGCGTGTGTGGCTCGGAAGTTTGCGGGGTCTAGTTCTAGTTCTTTGTGGGTAGCGACTGCGTACAAATGATCTAACTCGAATGCGTCCATGTTTACGCTTCCCCATTCGTCGTTGTGGGGTAGTGTGTAATCTATTGGGTGTCCACAGATGTTGCATGGTAGGTTGTGAGCGGCGGCGCGGGCTTTGAACTTCTGTTGTGCTGCGCGGTACCGTGAATCTCGTTTGTTGGTCATGGCTCCTACCGTGGGTAAGGGTTAGCCCCGGCTCCTACTGTTTTCGGTCGCCGGGGCTATTTGAATATCCTGTGTGGGTTTCGTCTAGAATCCGAAACAACGCCGTAATCATTCGGTATGAATGTTACGTATCCATTATAGCGTATTGGGTTAGTACATTCCTGCTTCCTCTGCCAGTTGGTTTAGCTCGTAGTCTAGGTAGTAGAGTCCGTCTAGAGTTGTTGTGAGTGTCACCGTTACGGTTGTCTCTGCCTCGGGCGGGTGTGGCTTGATTGTGTAGGTCTTTGCTGTGATGTCGATATGCCCGGGCATTGCTGGAAAGAGCCGTGTTAGTGTAGCGTGGGTTGCTGCTAGTATGTCGCTCTTTCCTCCTAGGTCTGCTATTTCTCGCGCGAATTTTAGGGTCTTTAGTATTTCGTCTTTTGTGATGGGTTCTGTCATTCTGTCTTTCCTCCTTGGGTTGGTTCTATTTTCTCGATGGTCGCCCGCCCGGTTGCGAGAAAATCTATGAGTTGCCCGGCTTGTTCGATGTCCATTGTCAGGGTTCCGGTGCGCTCTTGGTTTCCCTCTGTGCTGCTTGTGTCTAGGGTGCATCCGGTGAGGTGCTTGTAGATCGTGCCTTGCTCAGTGCTTATGCTTATCAGTACGTCTACTTTTCTAGGGCTGTTAGTCATTGAATGGCTTCTTCTTTCGTGCGTCTGCTGCCTCGGTTGCGAGTCGCCCGGCGGTGAGTAGTCCAGCTACGTAGCTCAGGGATTTTAGGTTCATGGTGAGTGTTACGGCGGGTTCACCTAGCGGGTTTTCGCCGTCCATGTCTAGGACTAGTGTGTAGTCTTTTTGAGATTCGTGCTTCTCGGGATTTGTTAGCGCGCCGTATATGGTTGCGCTTAGTAGCATGGCTTTTATTGCGTCGAGTTTTCGCATGGTGTGCCTTTCGGATTGTGCGGGGCGGCGGTGTTGTGTCCGTCGCCCCGCGTGGTTGTGGTGTGGTTAGTCGGTAATGTGCTCCATGAGGATACCGCCTAAAGCTGCTACGTTATCGGGGTGGTAATAGCTAAGCGCGCGGGCTTTAGCCTTCTTGCACTCTTCGCCTTCTACGTCGTATAGTTCGGTTCCCCAAAACTCAAATACGGGGTATTCGTTCCAGCCGGGCGCGTCCACCTTAATTTTTGTGGAGGCGCTACCGCGCCCGCCGCCGTCGCTTGTAGACTGCTCAACCTTGGTGATGCGTGTTACACGGTACTCCTTTCCCTGTAGTTCAATGTCCAGGCGGGGGAATTCGGTTTCTGCGTAGATAAACGCGGCCGCAACATTATTTAGCGTCGGGTCTAATTCGTTCTCTTCGAGATACCGGTTAATTTTTGATGCGTCGGTTTCCCATGCGTCCGTGTCAGTTTCGACGTTTACGCGGGTGTTGAGTGGGTCGCCGTCGAGTGGTGCAGCGTTTAGGATTCGGGTTAGTGCCCGGGCGTGCCGCGCGTCTAGGGTGATGGCGATTTCCTCAGCGTGGGAGGTGGTCAGGGTCTTCATGCCGCCTAGCAAGGCGTTGTATAGACTGTTGTGCCTATTGAACGCTTCGGTTAGCTTTAGCGTGGTGTCGGTCATTAGTCATCTCCTTCTTAGATGCGTTCAAGAATGAAGCCGCCTAGCGGGGCTTTGCCGCCGGGTTCCAGCGCGTGCATGATGTGCCACTTGCCGTTACCGATAATCACGCCTTCCAGATCTTCGATGTTGATTACGTCATTTTCTGAGGTGATGGTTACGGTTTCTTCCGGGGTTTTCAGGTTGAGATATGCGGGCTTACGGTTGCCGCCGGGGTAGACGTGGGAGGGGGTCTCGTAGATATCGCCTGCGTCTACTGCTTCTTCTAGGGTGGTTCGGAGTGCGTCAAGCTGCACGTAGAGTTTGTCGCGTGAATATTCGGTCATGGGGTGTTCTCCTACTTGTTCATGCCCCAGATCATCCGGATAAACCAGGCGACTAGCAAGATTCCTAGCAAGTCCATTTTTTAGTGTTCCTTTCGTGGTGGTATCAGTGAGTTTAGGGCGGGTACCCGCCCGGCAACCTTTCCGGTGTAGACAGGTTGCCGGGTAACGGCGGGTTTCTGTGGTACAGATGCCCGGTAGCGGCGGCGCATATAGCACGCCCTGCATGATGAGGTGTACTCATTGGCCGGGCATCCACAGCGAGCGCATACGGCGCTAGTCATTGCTCACCTGCCCAGCCGTACAGGTTCATGCCTGCAACGCCCAGGTGGGCAATATCGTTGGTCTTCTGTGCGGACAGAATAGCTTTCAATGCGCCGTATTGGTGCTTACTCTTGAAGTCGCCCGCGTTATTGATACCTTCTACGATCATTAGCAAATAATCCAGCTGAGCATCTTGACTTGCTAGCGGTTTCTTAAGGCGCATGGACGGGTACACCGCTTTAGCTGCGTCGATAGCCGCTAGTGCGTCTCGAATCGTCCTGTTTCTGTCTTCTTTCCAGCTCACACCGGCTTTCCATGTGAGCATGAAAGCGGCTCGTAGGATTTGGTCGGGTAGTGCCCTGTAAATTATTCCGTGGTTCGGAAAGTCGTTTTTATCGGTGTATTGGTTATAGGTGCTCATGATGGGTACGTTAGCGAACACCTCGCGCTCGTAGCGTTTCATGGGGTGTGCTCCTTGTGGTGTAGATTTCTTGGACGATTTGCGCGGCTATGGCGTATAGCGGGTCTTCGTCTTCTGACCAGTGCCAGATGTAGACGCGTTTACGGCGGCGCGCGGCACGGTTGCGGTCACGGCGTTTAGTCACGGGTTGCACGCTCCAAGGCGCGGGCTTCCAGGTACCTACGGCGGGTAACGCGGCGGTCTTCTAGATGCTCCAAAGCTCGAAAAATTTCTACGCACACGGCGATGGGTGCAGTAAAAGCCGCCGTATTAGTGATGATCGCGATCATGTCGGATAGGATACGGGCGCTATTACCGTTTACGCCGTGAGCGGTGAGCGCCGGGTGTAACGCGCCGTCCCAGAACATGACCAGGGCGATAACGTCGGTTACGAAGACCAGGGCGCCGCCTATACCTGCGATTACACAGCATAGTACGCCTCTAAACTCGTAATCGGGGTCTGCGTCCTTGTATGGGTAGACTAGGCACATTATCACTAGTGCGCTAATCGTGGTGAATATGCCCATTGCTGCGCCGGGTAGCGTGAATACTGTCCAGAGCGGGGCGGTGGTGAAAAACGCGTGCGGGTCGAACGCGTTTAGGATTTCCTCTAGCATGTTCTGTTCCTTGGTTAGGGCTTGAATGAGATGAGAGCCTTAATCTTCTTGTACGCCTTACTAGCGGCGCGCTCGTGCTCTTCTGCCTCATTCTCTAGTTCGGTAATGCGGTGTACACGGTCGAGTTCGGTTAGGGCGTTGATTACGGCGGCGGCCTGCTGCTCGTATTTGCCGCCGATACCCGCAAATTCTTTCAGACGTTCGGCGACGGCTAGGGCAAATTCGCTATGGTCGTTTGACATTAGATCAGCCGCGCGCTTAAGCCTGCCGTGTACCGTGTAGACAATTTCGACAAATGCACCGGCGGGGTCACCGTACCGGTCATCTCGTACGCCCGTTGTGATACCGATACGGTTCAAGATCGGGAGGTGTTCATCATTCCAGATTTTGGCTTCTGCGTAAGACATTGCCATTTCGTGTTGTTCCTTTCGGGTTTGGGGTTTGGTGCCCCGCCCGGGGTTAGCGGGCGGGGCGTTATGTGGTTAGGGGTTACTTAGCGTCGTGCTTTGCGACGATTTCCCAGGTCTTATCGTAGGCTTCAAAATCTGCCATAGTCTCGAAGCTGTTATTTTCCCAAATCTCGGTTGCCGCGGCTTCCAGAACGGCGGTCGAGATTTCGCCGTATGCTGCGGTGGTGATGGATTCGAGAATTTCGTGACGTGCCAGCATTGCTAGCTCCTTTCGGTTTGGGTTTCTGTAAGACCTCCTTTGCCTTACATTTATAGTATAAACCTATTGGGGTGTGCAAAGCAAGCCAAAACCAAGAAAATTTAGAAAATTTTCCAGCTAAATATCCTCAGTCTCCACCACCTCATAGCTCCACACCTCACGCGCGGATTCACCGCTACCCATAATCTTAATTGCCTGATTGCTCAGATAATTCAGCTCATGAATACCAATGATTGACTTCAACGCCTGCCCAATCTTAGTGCGGCGGTCACCCGGCTTGTCATAGTCAAACTCCACGGCGAAAGTTACACCCTTCACGCGGTAGCTTGAGAGCTTGATAATCTGTCGAGTCATGCGCATTTTATGCGTCCTTTCCTTCATTCAGCTTGTCTACGGTATTAGCGAGCTGATTCACCTCATGCTGAATCTGTAGCGCCTTCACTCGTACATGGTACGGGGCGTGTAGGTCTGAGATGATGCGGTTCAGCTGCTCGATTCCGCCGGTAGCGTCAAACTCGACGCGGGCGGGCGGGGTAAAGTCTGGAATTTCCAGTAGTTCGATTTCGCGCGCCTTATCTTCGATAATCGCCGCCTCTCGAACATTCGTCATGCCCCAGAATTTGGGGATTTCGTCGCCGTCGAAGTGCGTTAGGTCATGGAACCAACCCCTAACGCTCTGTTCGCGCGGGTCTACCTCTAAGAGAATATGGAACATGGTAAGCGGGTCGATAAACGCCATTTTTCGCGCCTGTCCGGTGCGATTGACGTTAGCCGGGACGGTGAATAGCTTAGGCCGCGCGCCGTGCTTCTTGAGATAGTCGCGTACGCCGGTTTCACTTACGCCTGCGATTTCAGCGGCGGCGACAAGCGAAATGTAGGTTTTCGCCGGGGTGTCAGCGAAAATAATAGCCGTGGTGCGCAGCTTGTCTACCGCCTCGGTAGTGACAATGTGCCAGAGCTTGCCGGGTGCTTGGTACTTTTCCAATTCGATAATACGCATGATTAGTGTTCCTCTCGGTTGGTTCGCGCGTCGCGCGGGTTGGCCTCAAACAATGCCACGATCAGCACACCCACCCACCACGTAGCGAGGGTGAGAATAGAGCTGCCGATGTTCACGCCGCCGCCGGTGATGAGCGCGGCGAGAAAAAAGCCGGTCGGTACTGTTGCGAGCGCGGCGGCGGTGATGGTTAGGGGTCGCCCGGTGATGGGGTGTTTCATGTGTCGATTCCTTCGATGGGGGGGTGTGGGGGTCTTGGTTGAGGCGGCGGCGGCGCGCCTGTAGGAACTTCCTTACGCCTTCTAGGTTGTTTAGGTCGTTCGGTTTCATGCGTTCGGCGCGGCGTTCTAGCCATTTTTCGCGGCGCTTGATGCGTTCGCGGCACCGGTAGCATTTGGGGTCTGGATTATCCATAAGCGAACCGCAAATGTAGCAATGGGTTGCGGCCCACTCCTTGTTTTTGCGCTTGCGCTCTAGCTCACCCGCTTTCTCTGCCTTTTTGCGGCGGGTGCGGGCGCGTTTGAGTTCCCACTGTTTGCACCGGCGGCAATTGACCAGATCGGGTTTTTCCCAGGGGTTACCGCACTGTGAGCATGTTTCTGATTTGTAAAACTGATTTGCCATGATTTGCTAGGGGTGCCCCGCCCGGTTAGGGCGGGGCTTAGTTGGTTGATTGTTAGGCCGCGTTGTGAATCTTGAGAAGTTCACGGGTTCGCGGGTATGCCTTGAGGTCTTCCATCTCGACGGCTACGCCGCGTTCGTAAATATCGGCGGTTACCGCGTCGATTACTCGGAACGGGTAGTTACCTGCTGCTACCTCGGTAACGTATTCCTGAATTTCGTAGTACTCCAACATTGGGGTTTCCTTTCGGCTTGGGTTTCTGTAAGGCTCTTTGCCTTACATTTATAGTATAAACCTTGTGTGGGGTGGAAAGCAAGCCAGAATCAAAGATTTTTCAAAAAAATTTTTCCCGCGCCGGGTACGCCAAACCCCCGGCGATTACTCACCGGGGGTTAGCGGGCTAGGGCTAGAACGGGGTCGCCCCGTTATCGTATCCACCCCATCCGCTCGATGCGTTAGCGGCGGCTTGGTAACCGGCGGGCGGCGCGGCGGCGGCGGGCTGTGCATAACCGCCCTGCATAGGCTGCGCCTGCTGTGCGTATCCCTGCTGCTGAACCGGGGCGGCGGTGTTCGCCGGGTACGCGGCAACCGGGCTAGTCTGAACCTGCGCGGGTGCCCCGCTATCGGTGGACTTTGATACCACCTTCACCACATGCGCCGTAACATCCAGGCTGTAACCCTTCGTCCCGTCCTCTTTGTCCCAGGTGCGCAATTCCTCGCTACCGGATACGTAGACGGTCGCACCCCTGACAAGCTGATCGGGCAAATAGTCCAACCCCTTAAAGGTGGTTACGCGTCGCCACGTCGTATTTAGCGGGACATACTTACCGGCGGCCGCGTCCCATTTAGAGCGTGAATCCGCAACGGTGAAAGTCAGGTACGGGGTGCCGTTCTGCGTCTCGCGTCGCTCTGCGTCCGCCCCAATATTTCCTAGTACGGTTACGGTAGAAGACATGTTCTAGCCCTTCTTTTCCATGCTCTTACTAATCTTTTCGTCATCAAAGACAATGACCAGGCGGGCGCTCGCACTGTGCCCAATGGTCGCAAAACTCACGCGCTCGATGCGGTTACAGTCAGTGATGATGTGCGAGATGTAGCGGGGGTTGTATTCGTCGCCTAGAGTATCCTTAAAAAACTTGTCACGCCCAATGTTCAGCACGCCGCGCGAATCGGCTAGAGATGCTGCGCGGAGGGCGAGGCGCTTTACGAAGCCGCGCCAGCGGATATGTGAGTAATCATACTCGTTAATGTAGTGTGTACGGGTTGCATTTAGGGTCATCTTATGCCCCTTCCTTCTTAGTCTGTTCCAGTTCCATTAGCTTAATCTTGAGTTCCATAGCCCTGTTTTCCTCTGCCATGCGCGCGGTCTTTTCGCGCTCCACGTCCAAAGCGAGAGCCGCGCGGGTCTTCATGGCTTCCAGGCGTTCCGGTCGGCACTCTTCTACGCTTGAATCTACGAAGTTCGCCAGCTCATGAATTGCCGTTTTGCGCCACATTGCTACCTCGTGCTGTACCCAGGGGCTAGACGGGGAGTTAGAGCCGCGTGATGCTTTCTTGGCGGCGGCGATGCGGTCGGCACTCACAACCGCGTATTGGCTGATTTTGCCGCTCTTCAAGACAGCCCATGCTACGGCGTGCTTGATTTTGCCGCGCTGCCCTTCCGGGGCGGGAGCGATAAGGCGGGGGGCGCCGTCCTTCCATTCGTAGCCGTCATTCTCAAAGATTTCTTCATGGTGGACGGTCTCGACGTTGCCCGCGCGATAAATGAGTTCAAGCTCACCGCGCCAACCCATGATAACGTTGGCCTGCATCCCCTGTTTCGATGCAAAGGGGAGCACGTACACCATGTCACGGTTGAGCGGTAAACCCAGCGCGGCGACACGGGTTAGCGTGCCTGCAAATGCTGGAAAATTGTTTTTGGCGTACTGGACAAGCTGCGGAGTCTTGCTAACCTCCAGAATTGCGCCCCTAATCCAGGCCTCGGAGTCTTCACGCATGAATAGCGGTAACGCGCCGGTAATCGCGTTCTTGATGGGATCTACAAAATCATTCTTTACCTGTAGAGCGGTGCCTGTGAATTGCTGAATTTCAGTGCCCACGGTGTAGGTTCCTTTCGGTGGTGGTAAATGCCGGGCGGCGGCGGGTATTCGGAAGAGTCCGCCGCCCGGCGGGTCTATCGGTGCTTATGTGCGTTGCTTAGCGGCTGGAAACCGGAATGTCGTTCAGGTCGATACCGATACCGTCGAGAGCTGCACGCCATGCGTCGAAGAACTTTTCTTCCTGTTCTGCGTTGCCGGGTTCGCCGCCTTCTTCGATGTCGGTAATCTGTGCCTCGGTAAGCGGGTAGGTCTTGGAGAAGAACGCGAGGTCTTCATACTCTGCACAGGTGATGCCGTAGTATTCCTCTGCGTTGCGGAAGTCCATAAAACCATCTGCGCCGTTAAAGGTGATCGCGCCAGTGAGCTTCACGGTGTGCGGTTCGTCGCCGTTATCAACGTCGAAGTCGATACCGGGGGTGTAACCCTTAGCGGCCAGCTGTGCGGTGAAGTCCTTAGCGGTGAGTTCCATGATTTCGTTTCCTTTCGGTTTGGGTTGTAAGGTTTCCGGTGGTTCCTTTGTTTTCCTTACATTTATAGTATAAATCTATTTATGAGGGGAAACAAGCCCAAACCGGAAAAAATTTAGAAAATTTTCCAGCGCCGCTACAGCCGCCTAGACGATAGTCACCCACGGGCGGGAATAACCTTTAGTGGTCTTCCTCTGAGAGCGCCGCGCCACGGTACGGTTCGCGTAATCAACGCCCGCGCTCGCGTTGCCCATAACGGCGGTTAGCTCATTCTTGACGATATCCTCAGCACGCGCGGCCAATCGCTTTAGGCGCTTAGCGCGGCGGGTACGGTAGACCAGGTCATCACTCAACATCACGGCTTCACCGTTGCACTCAGGGAAATAATAGCGGAGCACCTCGTAGGTCGAGAACGCGCCGGGTTCCTCGCGATAGTCAGGGGTTTGCCCGGTGCGTACCGCGTCCATAAAATCGGTCGCCGCCGCCGTAAGCTCATCAACCGCCGCCGCGTCCCACTCGACGCGGTATGTAGCGAACCTCAGCCCGGCATGTAGCACAGCAAAAATAACGGTCTTTACGCCGGTACATTTCATCTGCCAAAGCGCTTGTAGGCGGTAGTGCTCGGGGATTTCGTCGGTACCTTCTTCGCCCCATTCGGAGGCGACGCGCGCGGTCTTGATTTCCAGTAGCGCGGTGACCTCGCCGGTCTCACGGTCTACTAGGATACGGTCGGGGGTAGCGGCAAAGTCTTCACTATCGCGCGATACCCACCATACGGGAGTGTTGCGCTTCTTGCACTCACGCACTTCTACGTCGGGGTTGTGCAGCTGAAACCAACCCGCTACAGCCGGTTCCAGAATATTACCGGCCTCCAATACCGCCTGGTTAATCGGGTCTGCCTCGTAGCGGCCGGTCATCTCAGCGTGTAGCGCAAACTTGGAAGTACACGGGCTTTTACAAACGACAGATGCCACCTTGGAGGCGGTAATCTTGCGCTTCCATTCGTCGGAGCCGGGAGCGGGCGCGGGTACGGCGCGGCGCATGAGAGTGTTAATTTTCACGGCGGGTATCCTTCTTCTCAAGCTTTAGCATGTCAATTTCAAAGCCACAGCACACGACGATTACGGAGAGAAGCACGTTTGAGATGTGCGCCGGGTCTAGCCGGTTATTCAGCATGGCCACGAAAAATGTGGTTAGCTGTAGTGCTGCTATTACGGTGTACCCGATGGTTCGCGGGTAGCGGGTGATGAGTGTCTTCATCATGTCCTTCTTTCGGGTTTGGGGTTTGTGTGCCCCGCCCGGTGAGGGGCGGGGCGTTGGTTGCCGGTAACCGGCGGGGGTTAGATGCCGCCTACAATCTCACGCTTGAGGTCACGGAGGATAGCGGCGTTAGGCTTGTGCGAGGCGGGGGCGCGGTCTTCGATAGCGCGGATCACGTTATCAAGGTCGAGATAGTTAATTGCGTCCTCGGTCTTCCAGGCGGTGACTAGCGCGCCCTTTCCGGCGGTGGGGGTGGTGCTCCAGAGCTGAGCCTCGCCGTTGTGCTGCCGTAGTCCCTGTCGGAGTTCCTGGATCCACTTGCCCGGGTTCTTGGGGTGTGCCAGCTTCATGGCGCTCTTGTGGTCAATCATCAGGTAATGAGTGCCTGCGATGTAGTCGGGTCGTACCAGAAGCTTTACGGCGGTGGTGTCGCCACCAAGGTCTGCGGTGATGTAGCGTTCGTCTGCGGGATTGCGGGTGATGCCGAACATTTCTGGCTTCCTTTCGGTTTGGGTTTCTGTAAGGTCTTCGTTGCCTTACATTTATAGTATAAACCTTTCAGGGGGCGCAACGCAAGCCAGAATCTAACTTTTTTACAGTGACTTAAACCACGCCGGGGCGGGCGCGGGCACACGTTCACCCGGTACAGGTACCAGCTCCTTGTGAGTAAACCCATTGGCCGCCGCTACCTCACCCGGTAGCGAATCCACAGCCGCGTTATGCGCTTCCACAATCTCGTTAAATTTCGTGGCATCTTCACGGTCTGACACGTCCAGCTCGCGCGTGCGCTTCTCGAAAGACAGGCACCGGGCAATAGCGGCGTTCACCGCCTTACGAACGGTTTCCCACGCCTCGACAATATGCCCCGGCTGTAGCTGCTGAACCTGAACGCGGCGGTAAATCTCACGGAAAATCATAGGCGCGAACTTAGGGGGAATATCCGCTAGAAGCATTTCCCACGCGTCGAACTCATCAAATTCACGATCAGGGAGGCGGCTATCAACCTTTGCCGCCTGTGCGTAGAACGTTGCGCATTCCTGCTTATTCATGTCGCCGCTCCTTAGATGTAGCCAGGCTCGATAGCCAGGGGTTCGGCGGGAGCGGTAGCGGGTGCTACGCCGGTTAGCGCGGGCGCGTTATTCACCACGGCGGCGGCCTGCATAGACTGCACAAGGCGCGCGGTCTTCTTCTGCCACGGGGTAGGTTCTACCGGGGCAATATCGCCCGCCTCATTCATCCAGCCGCCCGCGTTTAGCCACGAAGCCGGGTATGGGATATACGTTTTACCCTTAGCGGCGGTAGCGGCGGCGAACCGGCGCGCGCCTTCGATAATTTCGCGCGGGTCTGCGCCGTTCTTCACAGCCTTCTCAAATGCACGGCGCGCCTTCAACGGCTCCATTTTGCGCGGGTACGCGTGCTTGTAGAATTCGTCGAAATCTTCATCAAGCGCGGCGGTGGTGGTAGTGCTGCGCTTCTTGGTCTTCTTGACAGGGGAGGCGGGGATTAGCTCGGTCTGTACCGGCGCGGGCGCGGTAGTTTCCTCTACCAGGGCTTCTGTGAAGTCGCTACGCTTAACCGGCTGTTCCTCGATGGGGATTTCGTCTACTACGGTTACGGCGTTAGGGTCGCCCGCGTAGGGGTTGCCAGAGTCACGGGTTTCAGTCCAGCGGCGGCGGCGGTGAGTGGAACGCATAGTGTCAATCTGCAAGGTGTAGGCATTAGAGGTTCCTACGCGGTGGTTACGGGTGATGAAACCGACTTCTTCGAGAGTGTCCAGGGCGGCGCGAATCGTCTTAGCGGTGTGCCCGGTCATCTCCTGCAAGGTACGCATAGACGGGTAGCAAACGTTAGAGCGTTCGCCGGTACAGAAAGCAAGCGCCTTCAACGTCGAGAGGCTAGAAGCTTTCAGCTGTTCACCGGCGGGGCTGTGAGTCACATAGCCAGCTGCCAGAATTGCAGTGATGGACATTTTCAGATCCTTTCAAAAATTATTGTTGCGTGGGTCTGGCTCCATGATAGCCCCCCCCCCCCGGTGCTTGCAATCATTCCCGCCGCGCCCCGCGCGCGTCTTCGATTTAATTACTTCTATTTATTTAACTTCTATTTAATTACTTCTATTTACCCTAGTAAAATAACCCTACCCCCCCTAGTAAAATAACCCTCCCCCCCTAGTAAAAAGTGTCTAGGTATATTTTGGTAGGGGTGCCTTTTTTGGCAGGGGTTGCTTCCTGTTTTTGGGCACAAAAATACCCCCTCGAATCACCATCAAGGGGGTATTTTTTTTGAACCCAAACAAACTAAGGAAACAAGAAATGTTACATCACTGCTAGCTTGTACTTCAATTCTACCATATATAGGGGCATATAGGTTCATTATGCAAGAGTGACTATACTCACAGTGTCTAGCCTTGTGTTCACCCCATAGATAGGTTTATAGTATAAATGTCGAAAGGTAGAACATGCACTACAAAACATTCATAGCCCGTAAACCTGGTCCCGTGCCGCAAGGATCAAAGACCGTCTACCGGGGGCGCGCCGTCGAAGCAAACCCCAAAACAAAAGAATGGCGCGAAACCATGCGAAAGCACCACCTCAAGACCAGCCAGGCGGTCGGAGCGCCGCTAATCGTCGGAGCGTTCCAAGCCTCGCTACGGTTCGTGTTCACAGAGCCTAAGAGCGGCGCGCTATTCCAAGGCACGCTAGGCCCTATACACGCGGTAAAACCGGACATTGACAAGCTCACCCGCGCGGTCTTTGACTCGCTTACCAGCGGCGGCATTATCGAAGATGACGCGCGATGCAACAAGCTAGAAGCGGTCAAAGAGTACGGCGACGCGCCCGGCGTACACATCCACCTAACCCAAATCTACAATGAAAGGAAGCGCTAATCATGCCCCGTCTTCACTGCGAAACCATCAACACCAAGCCCGTGACCTTTTACGTCGAAGATGACGGCGTAATCTGGATTCGCGCGTTTGCACTGCTACAAGCGGCGGGCATCAAGGCACCCGGTGCAGCCCTAAACTCGTACCTCGCTAACCACCCGGGCACCGGCGAAAAGTTCAACTACCCGCCTAACGCCGTAGGTAGCGCGGGCATCAAGATTACTAGCGCGGCCTGGCATTTCACCTATGCGGAGGCGCTGGAATTTCTCAAGGCATCCCGTGCGCCGGGTCGCATCAAGGCGCGTAAGGCGGTAGATAGCACCGTAAAGATGCTCACCGCCGCGTACCTGGCACCCGCCCCGGTAAAGCCCGCTAAGACGGCTAAGGCAAAGCCTGCGCCGGTCAAGACTGAAAGCCCGTACACGGCAACTATTGACCGGCTCACCGCAATTCTCACCGATACCACCCAGCCGCCCTATATCCAGCTCAAGGCGCTAAACGCTCGCACTTTCCTGCTTGAACTCGAAAGGGAAACCTGCAATGACTAACGACCCGATCAACCCGACGCACTATGGCAAGATTCAGGGGTTAGCCCTCGAACCGCTCATCATGGAAGCGCCCTATTTCCTAGGCGCGGCCATAAAATACGTATGGCGATGCAAAAAGAAAGGCGGCGCGGAAGACATTCGCAAAGCCCGCCGGTGCCTAGAGTTGCACTTAGAGGCCGCGCCCGCCGCTACGCCCGGCGCGCTCGAAGCCGCCGCGCGATTCATCCGAAAGACACAGCATAATCCGCACGGCCTGCAAATAACCGTAATCGTGAAATTGCTTGATTTGGGATATCAGCTCAATAAGGGTTACAAGCTGCCCGGCCTGCTCGAAGACCTCGACACGCTCGAAAAGGCGCTAGGACTGGGGGCGTATAATGCTTGACCTCGAAGAGCGCGGCTATGAGTACGCCGGTGCGGTCGCCGCGCGGTACCCTGGCTTCACCGCCTCGGAATGGGTAGCCAGCTACGAAACGGAGACCGGAGAACGGTACCGTGTCATTGCTACTAAGTTCACCGGCGATATGGTGGAGATGCTGTGTCGCACCCGGTACCCCAGATACCGAACCACATACGACGGCTTCACGCCACGCGTATTCGTAGTACAGGCTAACCGGAAAAACTTCACCTAGCACCGGGCAAAAAGAAACCCCCTAGCTATACCACAAACTAGGGGGTTTCTTCTGTGCCAACACCCGACAGTGTGACCACTCCACCGATATTCTCTCAACATCCCATCACTGGAACAATTTAAGGAACACCGATATTATAGCACGCTTACAGGTCGCCGCGCTCGCTATCGCCGGGTACCGGCGCGTCGCTCTGCTGCTTACCGTCGCCCGGCGCGGGCACATGCACGTAAGCCATGATAAGCGACAGGCCAGCCAGGATAGCGGGCACGATAACCGCCGCCTGCTCCTGAGTCACGATACCGTACACGATACCGACGGGGATAAGGGCGGTAACAAATGCGTAAATTGCCTTACGCTGAGTTTCGTTCATAATCAGACCTCCAAAAATAGAACGAACGTTTTAGTTTACCTGTGCCAGGCACTTACCGACTTCTTCACCGGCGGCCTTAGCCTCTTCCAGCTCCTTCATGAGCTTTTCCCAGGCGGCGCGCTTCTCGTCCACCTCAGCATGAGACAGCGGAGCCGGTGCATTATCAATGCCAGCTTCAATCTCATTCACGCGCTCGATCAAGTGGTCAAGCTGATCATACCAGCGGCCCGGGCACGCCGTGTTGAAATAATCCTTGTGACCGTGAATGTAGAAGCTCTTGCCGTAGAAAGTCTCAATATCCGCAATGACGTGCGCCAGAGTCTCGAAGTCCTCATCAGACATCTCAGGGCGGCACTCAATACCAATAGAACGAGCGTTAGCATTCCAATCGCCCGCGTGCCACGCGATATCCTTCAGTTCGACCAGCTGCGCACACTTACCGGCTTCAACAACATAATGGGCACTAGTGCCCGGGCCGTTCTGGAAGAAGCGGCACACGTCATCAAAGCGCTGACCATCAACGCCCCAGTGATGAATGACGATAGTGTCAATATCGTCAATGGTGCGGTTCGCCGCCGTGAAAGACGTGGCGTTCCAGTGGGTAATGTCCACGTAGTTACTCATGGTTATTCTCCTTCTTGTTCTGTGCAGAAAATAGAGCGTTCACTCGCTTATTAAGGTCATGAATCTCTTCCGTGCTCTGATTATGGCGTTCGCGAAAATCCGTATGCTCCTTCTTGGATTCCCTAACGTCGCCCGTAAGGGTTTCTAGGGAGTCTCGGATTTGCTCGACAATCTTTAGCGCCTGCGTCGAATTATCGCGCGCCTCCTGCGAATTCTGGATAGCAATATCTAGATCATGACGCAAATTAGTACCGTGGCTATTCTTAACCTCGTCCTTAACCGCGCTCTGCTGATTTGCCAGCGCTTCAAGTCGTGCAAGGATAACAGCATCTTGCGCCCGGCGCTCTGCTGCTTCCTTCTTCTTGGTCGCTTGTAGCTCTTTTAGCCATTTAGCACCATAGGCGGCGGCGGTAGCGGTTCCAGCTTGTAGAACCATCCAAAAATTGCTACTGATTTGTGCCCAAAAATCAGGCGGCATAGGTGTTTCTTTCTGTGGAATGAATATTCTTTTTCATGATACACCCACCCTAGACGGGGCTAAGCCGGTTCGCCCGGTAGCTCGGCCGGCCAATCCTCAGACGTAATCCACGTGAGAATAGGGAACCGCAAATAGACGTTAGCTACATCCTGTTTCTGGCCGTTACGGAAGCCACGGAAAGACAGGCGGTTGCCGTCCGACGGATTCGACATAATCAGCATCCCCACCGACTCGCCGTCGTCAGTCATCACGGGCGCAATCACCGGGGTTAGCGCACGGAAGCCCGGAAGAATGTTAATCGCGAGGCGGGTACGATAACCCAGATCACCGAACGGACTACCGTTAGGTGCGCGCGAGGCCGACGGCTTAATAGTAGCCGTATCCCAAGAACCGCCGCGAACCGTAACAGAAACAAGGTTATCGACACGGCGGAAAAACACGGAACCAGAAGCGAGATTAGGCGAATCAACACGCCGCCACCCGGTATCTCGAACGGTAGCGGTGCCCCCGCCGCCGCCCGCCGCGCTCGCCACCTTCTGAATGTGCGCAAGAGCGGAGCCGGTGAACTCACCCGCCGCGTTCAGGGTCGGGATACGAAAATTAGACATGCTTTGCCTCCAATTCCTTAATCTTTGCCTCCAAAGCTGATAGGCGCTGCTCAAACGGCAACGTGCCACCAATCCAAGCCTTCACGCGGTTCTCTACCCACTGAGAGGGCGGCTTATCGTAGGGGTTTTCTTCCGGTTCGTTCTCAGAGCCGCCGCCAACCTTGAATGTGCGGTCGGTAACGTAAAGATGACCAATACCCAGGCTATCGGCCTTAGCGAACACGGCATCAATATTCTCAGGGGTAGCACCATGAATCACATGCCAGAACCTCCACGATGGGAAACCCTTGTAATGCTCAGGGTGAATCCACTGAGTGCCAGGATCTAGATATTTCGCCGCGTTCGACTCATAGGACAAAACCACATCACACGCCGCCATCATAGAAGCCGGCGTATTAGAACCAGGATTGATAATAATCAAACAATCATTACCAAGCTCACGCTTTAGCCGATTATAAAGCCTTACGTAAGCTTCAATGATTTTATTCTGCAAATCCATTTCAATCCACGGGTTTGTCTCGTCAAGAAAAATATTAACCGGAATATCAGGATAATCATTCTTAACCGCCCGCGCGGACTCGATAATAAAATCTTCCGTAAAAGGCGTAATAGCTGACAAATCAACGTTTAGATTCGTCGCGATCTTATCCCTGTAAGAAACAGGCATACCCTCGAACATAGCGCCGTGTCGCGTCTTAATATAGAACGACACGCGCCGGGCACCCGCGCTAAGAGCCATAGAACCCTGAGTCGCAAAATCAACATCAGGGCGCTTAGAAAGCCAATCACCACTAGACCTGTTCAGAATGACAATACCCAAAGTGTTACCAAATTCAAGGAATTTAGCCCACTTAGAATTAGCGCCATTATAAAAGTCAGGCCAGGCATAAGTTACCGGGGAATAATAATGTTCGCCCGGTTTAAAACCGAAGTTCTTTTCTCGGGTTTCAAATCGTGCCGTCTGCCTAGCTACCTCAGCTTCAACGCCCGCCCTAGTGACCAGCTCATAGGTTGTCATTCATTGCACCACCCGCCGGTTCGGGCGTAACAATCTCCAAGATCGCGCCGTTCTCCTTGAGTGTGAACGTGGGTACCGGCTGTAGCGCACCTTCCAGCGCGGGGTTTACCCAGATAGTCGGTACGCCGTGCATGGTAGCGGGCGGGCGGGTAGTGCTGCGCACGATAGCCACGCCTAGAGCCTTAGCGACTGTCTCAGTGGTGACACCACCACCGGCGGCGGCGGTAATCATCTCCTGAATTTCAGCTTTCAGTGTGGACGGGGCACGCCCGTCCTCCAGCAAGCCACGGATTTCAGCCTGTGCCATGATTTAGCCTTCCTTTCCAATCACCCAGGAACCATCATTGCCGGCGGCGACAGATAGGCCGCGCGCTTCGTATCGACCATCACCAACGGCGACGATAGACGCACCCGCCGGTACCTCAAGAGTCCACAAACCATCATTAGATGAGATAACGCGAACGCCGCCGCTCGGGTCTTCCACCATCTCGCCGGTAGCGCCTGCCCTAATCTCGAACTCGAACGCACGGGCTGGAATACTCGCGCCTGTCACCGGATCATACAGGCGCGGGGTTGCCGTGTACCGCGCCGGGTGCTTAGGGTCGGAAACAAGCAACTTCACGCCGGGGGTCTCGGAGGCGTAAGCCTTCTCGGAACCGTAGAGCTGCCCATCTTCACGCACCCAGCCGATAACCGGCGCGGGGCTGTGAATGATTCCGCTATCAGTCACCCAATCAGACGGCACAAACTCGACCGTACCTACGGGCGTGTGCCCATCCTGAAATGTCGCAAACTTAGCCACAACGCGGCCATAACTCAACGCCATTTATGCCCCCTTCACGGTTTCCTGATTGACTTCAATAATCACGTTCTTACCCATACTACCCGCCTTTAGCGCGGTAGGCTGTGCAATAGCGGCATTACCACGGGCGATAATGTCATGTCCCCATGACTCGAAGAAATAGCCGTAGCGCGCGCCGGTCTTCTCGCCGTATTCGGACTGTGCGATGTTACCGGTCATGACTAGCCCCCATGCCCAGTTTGCGACGAAAAAATCAGCTGCGCTATTGGGTGCCTTACCGGACGTATCCCACCATGAACTAGACGCGGCGCGGCAACCGACAACCTGATTAGCGGTACCAACCAGGGCGAAACCGTGGCCCCCGTTCTCCTGCGCCGTACATCCTGTGAAAATATTGCGTCCACCGTGGACATAGAAGCCCGCGCCGTTCTTGATAGGGGCGTGCGGGTGCTCTGCATTGGTGCCCTTGGTATCCCAGATGGAACCCTTAGCACCCTCTACGCCGCTACTGCTACGGCGGTTGTACCAAGACTTGCACGCGGTAAACGTAGTATTAGTCGTATAGCACTCGATACCGGCGAACCCCTCGCCGCTAATATTCGCGCCGGACACGTCCACCGCGTCTAGGATATTGTCGCCCGCGCCGGTCTCGCGCTTACCGTCCACCTTAGCGCGTGTGTGCTCCAGCGGCTTACCCACGCACACACCAAATTCACGGGTACGACGAACACGCACGTTACGCACCTGGCACGCTTGGTCATCCAGACCAAACAGCGCGATACCAAACGCCATATCCCAGATAATGACGTTCTCGATGCGGTGCGCCCCGTCCGGTTCATGCGGATTCACCCCTAGCTCAGTGTGAAAAACAATGCCGCCGACATTAGCGGGGATATTGCTAGTGTGCTCACGGAGCGGATACTCAGGCTTGATGAAAAGGTCGCTAACACCCATGAGGATATTTCCGGTGCCACGGCGCGGCTCGTCATAATTGCCCGCGTGAATAGCGGCGGTCTTCACCGGAACCGGCACAGCGGTATCAACAAACAGAGTGGTGGACTCTCGACCCGCGCCCTGCAAGTGAACAGAGCCCAACAGCTCGATAAAGGGATAGGACACCTTATAAGTGCCAGCCGGCAGATGAACGGTGCCGCCGCCGCGCTCTGCCGCCTGCTGAATCGCGCGATTAATCGCCGCCGTAGAATCCACCGAACCGGTCGGATCTGCATTAAATTCAGTGACCGCGTTCAGGGACGCACTACGATTCTCGACCGGCGCGACAGTACCGCGCGCCTGCGCCTGCGCAACATAATCAGCAAACGCGGTAGCGTCCAGCTTAGACGCGGCGGCGGTAGCGGCGGCACGCTCTGCCACACGCTCGACGTGCTTTAGCGCGTCACCCTCTAGCTCGTTGTTCTCGTCCAGTGTCACTAGGACAATATCGCCATATCGTGCCATGTTATGCAATCACTCCACGTTCTAGGTCTCGTTCGTTTACTCGGATAGCCCCGGCGGGCGCGGCGGGCGGCGCTATCAAATCCGCTAGGGTAGAATCACCCTTCACCGTGATTAGTACGTCCCGAATCTTTCCCACCTGCCCGCTATCCGCATTATCAATTTTAAATTTTGCCGTGTACTCGCCCGGGGGTAGGTCAATCGAGAAGAAGCCGGTAGAGTCTAGCGGTGCCTCGAAGTCACCAACCAGAATGTTTACGCGGTCGCCACGCGCTCCTAGAACCACGTCTGCCAGGGGGGAGAAAATCACGCGCCCCCGGTACGGTTTGCCGCCGGGCGTGCTGAACCGCGCCGTAATCTTAGCCATAATTCATCATCACCAATCAATGATATTTGACTTGTCCGCAACCCACGACACCGCCGGGATATGCAGCTCACCGCCGCGCTCGAACGGGATAGGGGTACTGTTATTTGCTCGCACATGAATTTCACCCGTGCGGAACTGAATACGACAGATCAACGGGAAAACACCCGATGCCCTAGTGTTCCAGAACGCGGGGAAAATAGTTTCACGGTACGTCTTGGTACGGAGCGGTTCAGGAATGAGCACACCCAGGTTAGACATTTCCCAGCCCACCGTGTAATCGAACGCTTCACGGCGCAAGATACCGGAGAACTGGCAATAGAAGCCCTCGGTAATAGGGGTAGTAATAATGCCCGCGTTATTCGGTGAAATAGGTGCCAGAGACCAGCCGGGCATACCCAGAACCGGGGTCTGACGTGCACCAATAACGCGCGCCCACACATCACCGGAACCACCAACAGCGGAACGGCGATAAAGCGAACGTTCGCTATTCACGTAGGCCATAGTCCCGAAAGGCTGCGTTTTCGCGTCCGGTAGACCGGCCACTTCCTGAACCGTGATCGTAGGGGCAATGCTCGGCTTCTTCATCTTCACCGTCGCCTGTGAAAGAAGCTCATTCGGGCGGCGCGTAATCTCAGCAAGCACCACATATTTACGTCCACCGGAATACGTGATAGGTGCCTTAAATAGCTCCAGCTTGACCGGCTCGGTTGCCTGTCGGAGCGGGTCTAGCACGATAGCCAAAATATAGGTGGTGGTGGTGGTGACCGGCGGGCACGGGAGCGTAACACGCCCGTAAACGCGGTGATAATATCCCCCAACCGTAGCATGAACAAAGCTCGCTTGGGAGGGCGGCTCGACCGACACCGTATTAGATGCATTGTCCAGGATTACGCGGTAATCGCCGGTTCCTTCGTCGATGGTGCCATTACCGAAAGCCGTAGTAACACTACTCCACTGCTCACCCGTTAGTGGCTTATTAACTACGGGGAAAGATTCTTCTACGGTGCGCACGCCCGTAATGATGCGTTCATCTGCCATGTTTTCGCCCTCCTTCTTAGACGGTTGCCAGCTGCGCAATTTCACGGCGCAACCGCTCGATACGTTCCTGTGAGAGCGTCAGATCAAGCGCACCGGCGGTTAGCTCGACGGTACGCGTATTCTCGCTCCACATAATTTTAGCCTCCACGACGCGCGAATCATAAGGGGTGACATTTGGTGCTACGTCAAGCGTGATAGTGTCTCCAACATCAAACGCTACACCAAATTTTCGCGTGTCACTCTCTTGTACGGTGACCTTCATAATGCGCTCTGAGATGCCCTTATCCAGCTCCTCATTTGCCGTCTTTTCCAGCGCGTCCGCTTCGTCGGTATCGCGTCGGTCTTTGAAAATCTCGATGCGCCGCCCCCACGAATCGAGACGCTGCCTAGAGTCTAGGCGACGGTCTACACCTTCACCCTGTCCACCGACAATAACGGCGGTCACGGACGGGGCGCGGTCGGTCATTTCCCAACCGATGACCTCACCGGAAACCCAGGATAGGCGGACGCGGCGCGATATGTTACGGGTTGGGATCGTGTCGAAGACCAGCGCGCCCGGTTGAAACTGAACGTTCATTCGCAACCCGCCGCCGGTCGCCAGCGGCTCCAACACATCCAGCAAGTTTTTTAGGCGCGTGTCCACGGAGGCATCACCCCCGCGCCCCTGAGACGGCGCAACCGCAAACCCAGGGATACGGCGGGACTCCAGAGCCTCGACACCAAGATTTTTAGCGACAAGATTCTTAATGACCGTCTCAGCCGCGCCGCGTTCCTTCCAGCGGGCGGCCTGCTGCTGAGTCTCCTCATGCGCCGGGTCTGGATACGTGAGACGGTCACCAAGGAACACCAATTCAGAGGTACACGTCACCTCAACCTCAAGATTATTATCTTTGGCCGTACGGAAGAACTGCGTAATTACACCGGACACCTTAAAATCACCGTCCTGCACCACCAGCCCCCAACCCTCGCGTAGACGGGTCGCCTGCTGCGCCGACTCTGCCGACACATTCACTATGAACGTGTCCGGTCGGTTGAGACGGCGCATCATCTCGACCTTGGACGCGATGAGGAAACCGCGCGGGCGGTAATTCTCATCCCTCATCAAAACCTGAACGGACATTCGGTTTAGATTCCCTTCACGTAGCGGGGCTTATAAATCAACGCAATTTCTGAACGCTCGTCCATGCCGGAGCCGGTCACCTTGATAGTGTGCCTGCCAGTACCTAGACGGAATAGCGTAGAATCCGTGGTTAGCCTATCCCAGAGATTACCCGAACGGTCATTCTGTGAATAAATGTCTAACACCGTAGTATCAATCGTGACAGTCTCGCCCGGCGCAATGCTGCCCGTGATGCTGAACGACTCACCGGTTTCTACGTTGGTTACTCGAACATCCGTTACCGCGCCGGTAATCTGCCAGATAGGGGCTGAATCCACATCCCCGCTAATCGTAATCTCACGGGAACCGTTCACCACGGACGGCGACAGAATCACGGGGAAAAACTTGTGTGTCTTCACCATTTCGCCGCCGCTAATAAACGGCTTGTAGTCGCCTCGCACATTCCAGCTGAGCATTTGGTCAGATTCCCAGAAATACGGATCATGAGCAATTAGGGTTAGCCCTACCTTATAGTGCCAGCCCCTAAAGTCATTGCCGAAATTACCACCCAGACCAGATTTATAAACGACGTTTATAAAGCGCGGGGCTTGCCCCGGGCGGCGAACCTCCAGCACGGACGATTCACCTACCCGGGGATTCATAGCCGCTACCAGTGCATCCCAATTAGCGAGACATTCCGCCTGGCTTTCACCCCAAATCATGAGCGGGATAAACAGTTCACGCTCTTTCAACCGGAGCGAACGCACATAAGAGCCGCCGCCGTCGTTCCGCTGCACCGTGCGCCAGTCAGGCTCAGGGATACCGAAACCGTCCAAACCCTCTAGCGCGGTAAACGCCGTAGTCGCCACTGAGGAAAAGTTAAAAACTTCGCCGTCCAGACCGCCCGCGTGCAAATACAGCGTAGGGGCGGGTTTGCTCATGTCAGGCACTCAGTAGCTCCTCTCGACGCTTCCTCTTCATAATCTCCTCTGCCACGTCCACGGCATCCAGACCGTAGACGTTGCCGATAGTAATACCGGCGTTAGTCGTGCTCTGTGCCGTGTGGTTCGCAATAGAATACATGGTCTTCCACTGGCTATCGGTCAGCACGTAATCAGGGGTAGCGCGGCGATGGTCAATCACCTGCACACCCTGCTTAATTTTACCGCCTCGGTCATAAAGAGAAGGAACAATCGCGTTTTTAAACGCGGTAGAACCATTCACTAGACCGCCGCCGCTATAGCCGTGGCCATGACCGATAACCCCCAACTGCCCGCCGAAACCGTAGCGCGCGGTAGCGTAGCGCATACCCGCAACCAGGTTAGCCAGCGGATCCAAACGGTTATTAGGCAACGACGGGTCACGGAACGCGGCGAACGTCGCACCGATAACCTGAACCAGACCCATAGCCAAATCGCCGGTAATCGTGTTGATATCGACATACCCGCTCTGTGTAACGTTCGGGTCACCGTTAGATTCACTCTGAATCTGGCTCAACCACGCATTGATATAAGCGTCGGTAGCGGGCAAACCGGCGATACCCAGCGCCTGCACGACGGTATCACGCCAGCGCATCACGCCGCCGCCGGACGGGGCCACGGCGTGAGCGCTTGCCGCGTCCCTGCCGTGCTCGTCCTTGCCCTTGAGCTTCTCAACAACCCAGTTCTTAGCGCCGTCGAGAATCGCGTCACCGCCGCCGCGCATCACGTCGCCCGCGTAGCCGGGGAACAAACCAGCGATACCAGCAATGAGGTTCTTAGCCGGGGTGATAGCCACGTCCAGAACCTTACCCGCCGCCGTGCCTGCAAGCTCACGTACAGCATTTACACCAGCATTTACAACATTTACACCAGTGTTAATAGCGTCGGATATCACGCCGCCGATATCGAAGCCGGGCACGCGGCTATCACGCACACCGAACGGCGCGGCGTAGGATTCACCGACACGCGGCGCACTAGCACCAACCAGCGAGGCCGCCGGTAGTTCACCGGTACGGTTCAGATGATCCAGAACGCCGGGATTTTCCCTCTCGAAACGCTGCCGCGCCTCTTTCCTAATGACGAACTCGTCACGGTGGACAATACCGGCGGGCTCATATTTGCCGCCCTTACCGGTATAACCACCGGTTGCCCAACCTGAGAGGTTAATCTCAGGAATTTTACCAATGTTGAAAGTGCCTGCAAGGTTATTAAAGTTACGGATAAAACCATCATTAACGACGGTCTGCAAAACCCACTTAACCGGCTGCTTCACAACATCAACAATGCCATTCCAGAAACGACCGATAGCGTCCACCGCGTTACGGAAAGCGTCGGGAATAGTACGGGTAACGAAATTAGTAAGCGCGTCAAATACGGGCTTAATTCCGTTTTCCCACACGCCCCTAATGACGCTCTGAATACCGTCCCATACCGGGCGTACCACGTTATCCAGCAACCAGCGGAACGCCGAAGAAATAGCGTCAATAGTAGCCTTAATCGCCGGGAAAATAACGCCGTTAAAGTAGTCGGTAAACGCCCTGATGACATTCTGAATCGAATCCCAGACGGGCTTAACAACATTATCGTACAGCCAGCGGAATACAGAGCCGATAGCGTCCGTAACCGACTTAATAAGCGGCTGCACAACGCCGCTGTACCACTGCACGACAACATCAATACCACGGCGAATGTTTTCCCAAACCGGGGAAACAACGTTATTCCACAGCCATTTAAAAATGTCGCCAATAATATTAGATGCGGTCTGGAATAGCGGCGCTACGGTGTTATTGAACCACTGAACAACGCCGTCAATAATGCCCTTAATGCCATTCCACACGGGCATGACGACGTTATCACGGAGCCAATTAAAGATATTACCCAGAATATCAATAACGGTTTTCACGGCGGGCACAAGCGTGTTATTAAACCAGTCCAGGAAACCAGAAATAATATCCTTAATTCCATTCCAGACCGGAATAATAATATTCTCGTACAGCCACTTGAAAATAGGTGCTAGAACATTCTCAACGACAGCCTTCAAACCGTCGAAAATGGTAAGGATAACAGCAATAACGACCGCGATAACGGTTTTAATAGCCGTCCAAACCGGCTGAACAACATTATTGTAAAGCCACTCAAAAACAGCACCGACAGCCCTAACGCCCGCGTCAAACGCCGGAACAAACGAAGTGTTCCACCAATCAACAACGCCTTCAATTGCGCCCTTTACGCCCTCGAATACCGGCTTAACAATGTTCTCGTACAGCCAGTTGAAAACGTCGCCAACAATTTTTACGCCTTCATTGAAAGCGGGCACAAAAGAGGTATTCCACCAATCAATTACGCCCTTAATTGCCTCGACGATCCATTCAAACGCGGGCTTTACCGCATTTTCATACAGCCAAACAAAAACGTCGCCGATAACCTTAATTGAATTGTCTACAAAATCCTTAAACCAGCCGATTTTGTTATACGCCAAAATCAGGCCGCCGACAATCAAGCCAATAACGACCAAAATAACGTTAGTCTTGCTAAATGCCGCCGATGCCTTGTTTAGCGCCTCCTGCGCAACCTTAACCAGGGTAATAGTTTTCTGATAAGTGCTCCATGCGGTAAACGCTGCCGTAATACCGGCGGCAAAAGGTGCCCACAAGCCCACATTTTCGACAAGCCACTTACCGATATCACGGATAGCGCCGCCAATCTGATTAAAAACACTGACCGGTTCGCCGTAATCCTGAAAACCGTAAATGCCCTTGAAAAAGTCCATGAACGCCGTACCGACGGTATCTAGTACGGGCATTACATGGTCACGGAATAGCGGAATAATTCCATTCTGGAAAGCGTTTTTAATCGTTTCCCAGACATTACGCGCGACAAATGCCGCGCCCTCCATGAAACCAGGAAAACCCGCGCTCGTAATATCGCCGTCGAACTTTTCCCAGGCCGCACCAAATGCGGTAAAGCCGCCGCTAACCTCAGTCAAAACCGGGGAAAGAGCCTTACCGAAAACGTCCATAATTTTAACGACGACAGGAAGAATAGCACCACCAATTTTAGTACTCATGTCCTCCAGGCGCGCGTTAGCCACCTGCATTTTATGGGCGAAAGTATCCGACTCCTTCGCAAAGTTGCCCTGAGCATCCTTAGACTGCTCGAACAACAGCGCTTGAGTGATTAGCTGCTTCTGCTGAGTCGTGAACGCACCGCCGGTCTTAGTGATGCCCATCTCTAGACCCTTAGCGGTAAGCGCGGCATCATTCAATGAAATACCGTAGCGCTCGATAGGATCCATTTCACCACGAAGAGCGGAGCTGATAGCATCAATTGCATCTTTCGTGGTGCCGCCGTACAGGGACGCCAAATCAGCACCAAGACCGATAAGGCTGTTAGTCTTGTCGCCTAGTTCGTCAATGCTCGTACCGCCGTTCTTCAAGCTTGCACCAAGCACGCTAGCCAGTTCGTTGTAGGCGTTCTTGGAGATACCGACGGTATCCGATGCCGCGTCAGCGTAAGCGTGCATCTTGTCAGCGGAGCCCTTGAACACGGCATCAACCGCACCTACGGACTGCTCAAGGTCGCCCGCCTTAAACAGTGCGTCCTTACCCGCGTTGAAAATACCAACGCCCGCAAAGAGACCACCGGCGGCGGCAATAGTACCAGTAAACGCGCTCTTAAACCTGCCGCTGCTCTCACGCCCGGCGTGCTCAGCCTGCGCCGCTACACCGCTAAACGCTTCTTGCATGTTCTTGTCTACGGTACCGCGTAGACCGCTAAATGATTTGGAGAAAGCGTTACGGAAACCAGCAAAACGCCCGGTTGCCTTCTCGGTAGCACCCCCCAGCGCGCCGGTCGCCGCCTCAGCCTCGCGCAAGTCAGCCTTAGCCGCCTTCAAAGCCTGCGCGTGCGCGGTAGTCTGAGAAACGGCGGTGCGCGAAATAGAAGTGTACTTCTCGCGTGCCGAAACAAGGCGCTGTTCTGCGCCGTACATCCCGCTCGTCGCCGTCGAAACACTAGCACGGGCGCTATGCACCGCCGCCTCAGCACGCGCGATAGCATCAGCACTACCGCCGTTAGCACGAAGCGAGTTTAGGCGGCTCTCAGCAGCACCCAGACGCGCGTTAGCCGCCTCGGTTTTAGACATGGCCGCGCTAACGTTTTCCTGCGCCTGCTTGATGGTGGACGCGGCGGCCGCGCGCTTTCGTGCCATGATATCCGCGCTCTGTGCTAGGGCGCGGTCTGCACTCTCGACCTTCGCGCGTAGACCCTCAATGTCAATGTTTTTAGTCTGGCTAAAGCCATTAGCCATGCCGTCGCCAATCTCACGACCGGCGCGGGCACCGATAGAGCCTACACCGCTAAGAGCCTTAGAAACCTGCTTTGAGAGGGTGGAAGTCTCCACCGCAAGCGTAAGATAACTAGTCGCTAGCTCGATTGCTGCCAAGACTTCCACCCTCCATAGATGAAATACGCTATTTAATTCCCAGAATTAAAAAGCTTATTGTATTCTTCGATAGTCATTACGTCGCCCGTAATGACTTCCTCATTATCCTTAATGTCGCCGGGGCGCGGGCGGCGCGTCCATTTATCGACCTGTTTTTGGTCAAATGTGCGTTGTGCGTTGCCCATGCTCAAAAGGTCAAAAATATTCACAAGCTCGCCATAATACGGCAAACCCCACACCCAGTTATCGGGATCCTGCGCAATATGCAGAGGTGAGCCGGGCGGCGCGGTTTTAATGGCCGCGTGAATATTAGCCCAATTGTTTTTACCGGT
>ERZ772910.207-NODE-207-length-36685-cov-3.941032_pt1 | contig 36685 bp, 33 predicted proteins | sample MGYA00511357_ERZ772910 | MGnify/ENA primary metagenome ERZ772910 (study PRJEB29015, sample SAMEA2738096) | human oral metagenome | biome: human oral; feature: human-associated habitat; material: saliva | place: China | collected 2193 ... | reverse complement strand
TTACACAATGTACTATTACAAGATTCTTTTTTTAGTTTTGGTATTTAATTTTCTCATATTTAAATTACATAATGTACTATTACTATCAGAATAAAAATATTGTGTACTAAAGATTTGACAAATTTAAATTACACAATGTACTATTACAAGCCACAGTTAATTATCGTATTTGCGATATTAATAATTATTTAAATTACATAATGTACTATTACAATTTTTAAAATCAAGTTCATAGCCATTTATTTTATTTAAATTACATAATGTACTATTACAATGACATATTCATCATCAACAATTTGAAGTCTTATCGTATTTAAATTACACAATGTACTATTACAATATTCATTCCATTAACCAGATGGTATAAATTTCCCGCATTTAAATTACACAATGTACTATTACAATACTGAACAAAAATATCAGTGATAAGGATTATGTGAATTTAAATTACACAATGTACTATTACAATAAACAGAAAACGAAATGTTGTACTTAAAGCTCAGACATTTAAATTACACAATGTACTATTACAATTTCTTTAAGTTCAGCAAAACTGATTCCTTTTGATTATTTAAATTACACAATGTACTATTACAATACACTTAAATTTGCAAGGGACGAAATAAAATTACGATTTAAATTACATAATGTTCTATTACAATTTTGATATATTGCCTAATTTTGTTGAATTTCCACGATTTAAATTACATAATGTTCTATTACAATCACTTCAAAGAAAATTTCACTGTCATCTTCTAACTCATTTAAATTACATAATGTTCTATTACAATAAGGAGGAAACAATGATAAAAAGAAGCATAGTACACATTTAAATTACATAATGTTCTATTACAATGAAAATAGCGAAACAAATTTAGATTCAGCTGTTCTATTTAAATTACATAATGTTCTATTACTATCTATCGTTAATAGTGTTGAGCCTTACGAAGATTTTTATTTAAATTACATAATGTTCTATTACTATCTTGTTCCTGTCTATCTCTGATTAATTCTAGCATGTTTTCGTATAATCTGTCAACCATAAATTTTATTTTATTTTTTTACATTCATATTTTTACCAAAATCATAAACTTCCTATTTTTATTAAACTTTACTTATCTGTCGAACCTTGAGCATTTTCTTGCTACTCCAGTTCGACAGATTTTTATTCAATTTTAAATTTTACAAAATATTAATTCATTTTCACTGTCAACTAATACTTTTTCACCTTCAAAAGCAGTTATTCCTGATGTATATAAAACTTCTGTCTTTTTCCAGTTCCTGATGAATTTTTCATTATTTTTAGAGCCAATATTTACAAGTTCATAGTTTGTTGCTAAATCATATTTTGTTCCAGTAACACGAACTCCATCACGCCTGATTCCCGAATCCATTTTCTCTTCCTTAAAAAATGAAAGCGGAACATAAGCAAAAACATCTTCTTCCATTTCTAAATCTTCATCAAGTTCTTTTGAAAAAATATCAACGATTTTTATATCTTTAATGTAGGCAATATCCTCATAACGTCCCAAAGAAAGATATTTATGTGGATATTTCAAAGAGGTCAAAATCAAATTTAAAACTTTCTGATTTTCAGGAATAACATGAATAGTTGCTTCAAGATCAACAAGCAGTTCAGCATGTGCAGTTCCCCTTGTTATTCCAAGACCATTTGCGTTTATTTGATGTCTTTCAGGTTTAAACGTATCCCTTTCCTTAAATTCATATCTTGTATATAATTCATTCACTTTTGAAGCACTTTTCCCCTTTACGCTTACTTTCATCCTGTTATATTCCTTAAATCCACAAAGGGAATGTATCATTCCTATTATGCTTGAAAAAGGTGGGAGAGGGAACGTTTCTTTCAACTGAAAGGAAGTAGGAACTTTATAGTTTACTAAATTCTGATATATTTTAAATTTTATTGCTTTCATTTATCCTTCCTTTTTATAAAATTATAATTTAACCTAGATAATATTCTTCAATTCCTTTTTTTAATTTCTTGAAAAAATCTGATATTGAAACAGTTTCAACATTTTTTTCTTTTAATGCTTCTATTATTTCCTTATCGTTATCAAACTGCCCTTTCACCATTCCTGCAAAAGTGTCTTTTTCTATAAAGTCATAAACTGCATCTGAAAGTTTTTCAGTATTTATTCTATTTTTCTTTACTTCAATCATATTTTCAAAGAAAGGGTTTTTTATATCATATATTCCACCTATTACAAACAATGGTCTTAAATTTTCACGTCTTCCTCTTATGTCCCTGTAAAGTGTTGCTATAGTATCAAGCAGTTTTTCCATTCTTCTTGCTTTTTCTTCGTTTTCAATTTCAATATTTTCATTTTCTTCAATCCCTATCCTATCAAGATCAACTGTAACAGTATAGGCATAATACGACTTATGTATTTCAGATTGTGCAATATTTCCAAAATCTCCAGTACGTGAAGCAAGTCCTGCATTCGTAAGAAAATCTGTATCCCCTTTAAAACTTTCAAGTGATACTGCATTTGAAAGTCTCACAACTGCAGCCCTTTTGTTAGCACTTTCTTTTGCCGTTGTCTTCATATAACCAAAAAAATCCAGTTCGGCATAGTCTTTTATTGTTGCGTCAGGAGAAAACTGTATTACTTTTTTATCCCCTTTCCCATTTGCTGTTGTAGGTGCCATTTCCTCACCAAGTTGTTCAGCAATGTTATATCGCAGAGCCTGACGTGAAATATATGAATACTGTTCCCCATTATCCCTTGTAATCTTTTTAAGAACTGATACATTTCCTAAACTTTCTCCATAGTTTGCACTTTGTGCTAAAAATATAATCGTAAAAGTTAATCCTTTGTTTAATTTATTTTTCATTCTCTTCTCCTTCTTTTTTATTATTTTTTTCCTAATATTCCAATTACAAAAGCATATCCTGCATTATAAAATGCTTTCTCATCTGATATTGCTTTTATAAACGCACTTTCAACTGGAATTCCTGCATACATATGGACTGAAAGAATTTCATCCATAAATTTCTTTATGTTTCCAGCCCTCAAACTTTCTAAAAGTTTAAATGTCAAGGTTTCGATTTTTTTATCATTGCCTGATTTTGCAATATATCTGCTTCTGAATTCAATTCCTTTCTGTCTTAAATAATACAGTTCATTCAATTCTTTTTTCTTTTCTTCCATTGATAGTTTTTCCTTCCTTTCCATTTTGTTGTTAATTTTAAGTATACTGAATAATGCTTCAGTTGAATAATTTAAATCAGAATTTCTTTCAATATACATTTTACATAAAAAATTCAAAAATTGTTTCAGCTGTTTCCCCTCAATAACCAGATCAACCAAATCATACAAGTAGCAATATTCCTTTTTTTCGTTTTTATAATATTTGTTTTTAATCAATTGCAATTCATTTTTACAGTCAGCAAGTTTTTTAAGTTTTTCTTTTGATAAAGACTGAAACTTGTATTTCAAGTTTTCAAGCCTTATAACTTGAATATCCGAAATTTCATATCTGTAATCACCAAGCTCATCAATAATGCTTTCAATGAACTGGCTGATTTTTTCTTTTTCTTCAAGAACCTTATATGAAATTGCATTGTTTATTCTGACAAGTTCATTCAGATCAGAATTGGCATTTACAAATATTCCGTTGTTAAAAAGGTATGTAAAGCCAGCTGGGATACAAGAATATATTAAGATAGCTAGTGGTGAAATTACAATTTCACTTTGATGGTTCCAACCATGTGATGTTTTTTTTGCAATATCATAACCCATATCATTCAGGAAAGCGATTGATTTTTTTGAATATTTCATCTTAATGTTGGTGAGAGAGCAGGATAATGTCATTTTACTTTTGTCTTCTTTAAGAAAATCAATTGTGGGCTTAACAAAGTATTCCTTATATTCTTCAAAAATATCATCTCCCGTTTTAGAAGGATTGAAAAACGATACATTATTCCAAGCCCTGTTTATTACTGAATAAGCCACATTCTTTGCAGCAACATGATTCCGCTGTTTCTCTTCTGTCTTTATTTTTGATATTATTTTTTTTAGCAGAAAAAGATTGCTTTTAACTTCTTCATTTGAAAAAATACCCTTTTTGTCAATCTTTATTTTTTTCAGTTTCTTTTCATCTGAAAGAATTTCTTCCTTGAGACCTTGCCGGATATAATCGTAAGCGGAAACAAAACTATTTAATTTTAATTTAGTTTTAAAAAGTTCAATAATATCATTAATTTTTAATATTTCCGTTTCTGAATATTTTTCTATTTCTAAAAAATCATCAATTATTTTCTCAACTGAAATTAATTTTGAGAACGTTAAAACATTTTTATATTTTTTTATAAAAAAGTTGAAAAAATCATCTTCAAAATGTTCTAAAACCTTAATGTCAAAAGTGAAAGAGTTATTTTTAATTTCCCAGAGTTCTTTCTTTTTAGCATTAGCAGAAATTATATTTATAAAGCCAGTAAGTCCGGCATTGAAAAGCCAATCTTTTGTTGTTAATGTTATTTTCACAAAAATTCCTCCTTTCTTAATTCTGATTTATAATTTCAAGCATTCCAAATCCATTTCCTGTAATGCTACCAAGCCCGGCATCGTAAATATATTTTAAAATATAACTTTTAGCTTTCATCTTGAAAGTTCCAGTGGTAGCATCTATAAACTGACCTTTAAATTTTCCTGAATTTTGGGGTGAACTTTTATCATAATGTTTTATAACAAGTTTTTTCAAGTTTAGCTTCTGAAAACTTATTTCATTTACATCATTTTCAAGTTCGCTGTTTTCTACAACATCTTTTAATTTTAAAAACAAATTTCTTTTTAAAGTTACTTCAAATTCAACGTTTTCAAAAGAAAAATATTTGTCTTCAAAAGTTTCACGGTTGTGATCACGGCAAATTATTGGTGATAAAGTTTTAAAGACAACTTCATCGGAAGTTATAACTTTATCAGGAATTAATTTAATGTTTATAATTTTTGCTTTTGCATTCTCTGAAAAATTTACTTCCAAATTTTTAATGTTTACTAACGAATTATATAAATTTATTCCATCTTCATAACTTGAAAAAGAAAAATCGACGATTGCTTCAGTTTCATTTTTGTTGAAATAAATTTTTTCCTTTGTGAATTTTACATCTTTAAAGAAAATTGTCCAAGTATATTGTTTTAGTTTTGTTTTGCTGTAATAGTCTTCAAAAGTTTCTTCGGAATATTTTGACATTCCTGTTTTAAGAAGATGTAAAATTTTTCTTCTATAATCAATGCTCATTGATTCGCCAGAAATTTTTAAAAATACTTTAAATCTCATTTTTTGTTTCCTTTCTTGTTAAAATTTATAACTAATTATAACACTTTTGATATATTTTGTCAACAATTTTTACTTGTAATTATATTTTCGAACAAATAAAAAAATATATTTAAACAAAAAAACCTCTTAAAAAACTTGAAACAAAAGCAATTAATTTTAATAGAATTTTTCTATTTTGAAAATATATTTTGTAGTAAAATAGTTTCTTTTGCAAAATCCGTTGAATTGTAATAATGGTAAAATGATTGAAATTCAACAGATAAATGAAGTTTAGTAAAAATGGGAAGTTTATAATTTCGGCAAAACAAAAAAAATAAAAAAATAACAAAAATTTAAGATTGACAGATTATACGAAAATATGCTAGAATTAATCAAGAAAAAATAGTAATAGGATTGTAATAGTACATTATGTAATTTAAATAGAGAAGAAAATCTATAATCTTACACAGCAATTAAAATTGTAATAGTACATTATGTAATTTAAATGGACAATGGACAAGATTTGAGCTTGAAGAATTTGTAATTGTAATAGCACATTATGTAATTTAAATTGATAAACTTTAACCATCTGCTCTCTTTTATCAGAATTGTAATAGTACATTATGTAATTTAAATAAAGAAATTACAAGAATAAAAAAAGATAAAACTTTGATTGTAATAGTACATTATGTAATTTAAATCTGACAGATCGTGGAAAAGTAAGCAAAAAAGGGATATTGTAATAGTACATTATGTAATTTAAATTCATATCCATTTGCCGCAGGAGTTCCTGTTAACAACATTGTAATAGTACATTGTGTAATTTAAATGAGAAAAATAAAATGTTTCTAACACCGCACGGTAGAATTGTAATAGTACATTTTGTAAATTTAACAAAAAAGCCTTTCTTAAGGCTTTTTTTAATCTATTAAAGGTGAAAAGATTAAATAATGTTTTCCGCATGGAGTGAGAAAAACTTTATTTTTTTCAAGATTTTTTCTTATCTCTGTCGCTGAAATATGCACCTCATCCCTATCTACATCAGTTGAAACAACTTCGAAATTATCATTTATGTTTTGAAGATTCTTAAAATATTTTTTATAATTTTCAACATCCTTGATTTCATTTGTAAACACAACATCAATGTTGACATTATGTTCTGTCAGCATTTTATCAACAGCATTGCTCCATTCTTCCCAGCCGCATGGATAAAAAATTATTCCAGTTTCATCAAGTACTAATATTTCTATTTTTGCATCATTTGAAAATTCTTCTTTAAGAATATTATAACGCCATTCTGATTTTATTTTTTTACCAGTTTCCTCAAAAAGTTTTTCATCTCTATTTTTATCTAAACATAGAACAACATACAATTTATCAACTTTTTCTTTGCATTTTTGAATAAAATTAACATGCCCTAAATGAAGTGGATAAAATTTTCCAAATATTATTCCGTTTTTCATTTTTTTATTTCCTTTCTTGATTTATAATATTTTTATATTTAAAAGTCAATATAATTATCTTTTATAACAATTTTGTTTTTCAAATCAAAATCCATTCCTAAATCACTTACCAATAATGGAGTTACATTGTATTCAACAAATATTTTTGCAATATTTTCTAATTGATTGAAACTAATATTTTCCTTTTTTAAAAAAATTTCAAGAAAAACAAATTTCTTGCTGTTTTTAACAAATTTTTCTAAAACTTCAGTTTCATAATCGCTTTTTTTTATCATTTGCTCTATTGATTTTAATTCATTTTCTACATCCATATTTTTTCCTTTCTTTTTTGTTCTTTTTTTATATTTAAGGAAATTGCCAATAGTACAATTGGAAATTTCCTTAACTTCTTTGTAATTTATATTATTTGATCTCTGGAATAAGATTTGGTTCAGGGAACAACTTTTCATTTTTCCTTACTTCTTCAAAAGTGTATTCCTTTAATATTTTCCCGTTTTCAAAAACTGTATTCATAATTGAGTTTTTGTGTGGTTTGTCTTTTTCAATATTTACTGTTTTAAATTTACCATCTTCATAAATAAGATCAAGTATTCCCTTCTTGCTTACTTTACCCCTGTCAGTAATAGGATTTTTATAAATGTCAATAAGTTTTCCGTCTATGATTGCTGCACTGCATTTCATAGCAAATTTGTGCGTATCTCTATTTATTGAAGAGTTAAAATTTCCTTGTAACAACGCCCCACCGCATCCAAAAGCTACATTTTCCACTGAATACCCATTTTCTGTTATTACTTTGCATAAATCCCAAATTGTATTTTCTGTAATTCCATCACCTTGGATAATCCTTACATTGTTGTTGAGAACTTTGTAACCTTTCGAATTAACAGTAGCTCCAAAATTTCTTTCAAGACTTTCAAGTGCAAACAGGACATTCATGCTGGGATCACCACTGTCAGGACGTATTATGATAGTTCCATTATGATTTTTAATTTTTTCTTTCAGATCTTCACCTACAACATAATCAACAGCATTGAAATAATTATAACTGTCAGCAACAATTGACATCGGACCTTCAAAACTGTCAATCATATTTTCAAATGCCTTAACCTCATTTTCACGACCCCAGCTTGTCATAGTTGAATGTTCTGATGCAGGAATTGAGAAACCTGCCATTTCAGCATTGTAATATTTTCTTGCGTAAAGAACTGATGCGAGCGTATCTGTACCTTTGAAATTTGTCAGATGTGCCGTTCCACCAATTCCTGCACTTTCTTCGCTTGATACTCCCCTATATCCGAAATCATGGAACCTGAAAGGCAGTTCACTTTCAACATTATCGCTTGTCTTTTCAAGGAAATGTTTGATAATCTGTTTTATCTTATAGCTAAAAGTTGCAACAGTGATAGGATACCACACTTTCAATATTAGAGTTTCGATAAATCCTGTAATCCACGCAACTTTTTCATCTGTACTTTCAACCGTTACAAGTACATTATGATTAGGAATTACAGCTCCTTCAGGAACCGCCCTAATTTTTACCGGGATATATCCAAGCTCTTCCGCAATGTATTTCCATCCTTTGTGGTTGAAAGGCACCCCATGCAGTTTGCAAATTTCTTTTGCTTCTTCAACCATTTCTACAGTTACAGGTTTTGATAAATACTCCTTCAAATAATACTGAAGTCCAAAATTTTTGGTATATCCGTATGCTCCTCCTCTGCTTTCAATATAGTCGTGCATATAAGTCATCCCCTTTGGATATTGTTTAAAGTGACTTTGTTTATAGCTATCAGTAGCTAAAATTAAATTTTTGTTCATAATTCTTACCTCTCTTTATTTGTGGTTTTTATTTCCATAATTATTTTCAATTTTATTATAGTATATTTTACCATAAATGTCAAATTTTTTTTATAAAAAAATTAAAAAAAATTTTTCCCTTGATTTTATATAATTTTTATTGTATTATAAATAATATAGTTGAATTTTCATTTGACAATAAAGAAAAAAAGGAGTGAAATTGTGGCATATGATAATGCTTTTCAGACAGAAATGCCTAGTGATGTAATGTATCAAGCATCAAGAAAAGAGGCAAGTAGAAAAAAGTCGGTTTTCTTTATTCATAAATATTTTGCAAGACGCATTACAGCTAATTTTAGGATGTCTTTATTAAGTTTTTTAGCTGATAAAGATGATGAAATTTCAGACTTATTTTATAAGAAATCTGCAAAAAAGGAAGAAATAACAGTCCTAGATCCATTCATGGGTGGTGGAACGACTATATTTGAGGCACTAAGATTTAATTGCAAAGTGATTGGAAATGACCTCCAGCCATTATCTTTATTTGTTACTAAAGCTTTGGTAAGACCAATTAATGAGAAAGCGATTAACACTGAAGTGAAAAAACTTGAGAAAAAAGTAGGCAAGCGAATAAAAGATTATTATAAAACTACTTGTCCTTGTTGTGGTAAACAAGCTGATGGTATGTATTCTTTCCATGTTAAAAAAGCAAAAACTGAAAATGCTTGTAAAGAACATAAACTATTTTCAAGTTTTATCATCGCATATAAAAAAAATGAGTTTACGGTGGTTTGTCCTAAATGTGGAAAACTTGAAAAAACAAAATTTGAAAATGGTTCATATGTTTGTGAATGTGGTTGGGAATTGAATTCGCCTAAAGATTCTTATGTTAAAAATGGGGTATACACATGCCCCGATTGTGGAGAAAAGAGAGTTTTGTCAGAAAATGAACCTGAAACGGGCTATCCATTTGCTACAGATATAGTTGCAATAGAGTATTATTGTCCTCATTGCAAAGCTCACGATTATAAAGCACCGGATATAAATGATCTTGAGTTATTTGAAAAAGCAAAGCAGGATTTTGCTAAGTTAGAAAAAAAACTCCCTATTCCAGAGCAGGTTATTCATGAAGGATTTAATACAAATCAAATATTGAAACATGGATATAAAAAATTTAGAGATTTATTCAATGAAAGACAGTTACTTTCTTTAGGGCTTCTTTTACAGGCAATAAATGAAATGGAAAATAAAGAAGTTCAATTTTGGCTTCAACTTGCATTTTCTGGCATGTTAGAAATGAACAATATGTTTTGTAGGTATCAACAAAACGCATATAAAATATGTAATATTTTCTTTAATCATGCATATGTACCTATAAGCATGCCAGTTGAAAACTGTGTATGGGGAACAAAGTTAGGAACTGGAACTTTTAATAAAACTGTTCAAAAGATAATTAGAGGTAAAAAATTTAACAGAGACATATATGATTTATCGGCAAAGAAGATGAATAATGGACGCTATGATTCAGTTCAAATAAGAAATGGAGATATAGTCGAAGCTATTCCTGTAACTGACTATTCAAAGTTAGATGGTAAACATCCACTGCTGACTTGTTCTGATTCAAGAACTTTAAATTTGATACCAAATGAGTCAGTGGACTTGGTATTAACTGATCCACCATATGGTGCAAATGTTATGTATTCAGAATTAATAGATTTTTTTCATGTTTGGAATTATAATAGTAGCATTGCTGATCAAATTGGATTTAATGAACCTATTTCTCCGAAATCAAATGAAATAATTGTTAACTCTGTAGCTGGCAAGGACTTTAATTATTATCAAAATGGAATAACTGCTGTATTGTCAGAATGTTATAAAAAGGTAAAAAAAGATGGGTATCTAGTTTTTTCATTCCATGACAAAAGTTTAGACAGTTGGTTGGCAGTTTTAGAAAGTATTTATTCGGCTGGATTTCATTTAAAAAAATGTTATCCTGTTCAGGCAGAAACAAGAACTGGAGCTCATATTTCAAATAAAAATTCAATTGGAATAGATTTAATGCTTATTTGTCAAAAGGTTACTGCAAAAGATGAACAAATGACTTTACTATTGGAAGATGCTATAGAGCAAGCTATATTGGAAACACGAAAATACCTTGTAAGTCAATTAGAAAAATTCCAAAGAGTAGAAGCTGAATTTACGATTCCTGATATTCAAAACATGGCTATTGCAAAATTTTTTGCAGAACTTAAAGTTTATTATTTACTCAATGATGACTCTAAACGAATAACTATAGAAAAGTTACAATATTTTTTAGACAATATAGAAAATGTTGCAGGAAAATTTGAGATTACCAAAAAAAGAAATGGCTGGTGGTCTGAATTACATCGTCAAAAATGGAATATTAATAATTAATTAAGCAAAAATAGAAAGCTTATAGCTTTCTATCTTTTTTTGTTTCCTTATTTGCTTTTTCTTTATCTATATTTTGTGATTTTAATTCAATTTTCTTTAACATTCCCTTTCCTTCAAATTTCTGTTTTATTTCAATGTTATCAGGATAAACTTGAAGCTCTATACTTTTATAAAGTTTCTGACTGTTATCAAGCCCTGTTTTTTTATATAATATTTCTTTTTTTTCTTCGAAAGTCCAATCCCAATTTTCTGGGAACATTTTATTATAAGCTGTTTCGGATATAGCTATTTTTATATTTCCATTTTCAATCAAAGCCCAAATATCATCCCTGTCAGAACCATATGCTGAAAATTGCGAATTATTGGTAACAAGTGCATTTAAATTTTCTTTTCTTAAAAAAGTTGAAACATTTAAATCGGCTACTTTTTCAGAAGAAATAACGTGCAGTCCTTTGCAGCCTTCAATTGTAGAAGAACTTATATTATTATTTGTTTTACCGACTGTTAAAATATCAGTTGTAGATTTTTCAAACCTTTTTAAAAAAGCTAGATGATTTTTAAAATTTTTGCTTCCATCATCAATAAAAAGAGCATTATGTTTCTTTTCAAAAACAAAATTTTCAGTTTTTATTTCAAAATACTCTTCTGGTAAAGGACCTTCTAAAAGTTTTAATGCAAAAAAAGGTTCTTTTGTATAAACAGTTTTATCTTTTTCACAAAATTCCCATATAGAAGTTTTCATTTTTTCAAAAACTTCCTTTGCTTCATTATTTTTTAAATCTTTTGGAATCCCTAGAATTTTTAAATTTCCATTTTTCTGTTCTTCCAAATAATTCTCAACTCTGTATTTGTTTTCATCAAGATAAGGTTCTTCTATTTCTTTTTTGAAATTAAAATTTTCTATTTTAGAAACAGCTTTTTCAACTTGTTCTACAAAAGAGCTTTCAACACCATTTTGATCAGAAGACGAATAATTGAATATATATTCTTCATCATCAGCAGAAGGGGAAATAAATTTAACTGATTGTACTGTGTCAAACGCATCTTCAATCTGATATTCAAGAGTACGTCTACTTTCGGTAATAACCATTGGCTCATGATAAGATTTTATATCTTCTATCATCGTTTCAACTACTTCTTTATCAATCGTTTTTCCTTTTGAAGTTATTGTGTATTCGTCAGGATTAACTGAATAAAGAGTACAATTTCCATTTTCAATTGTCAGTTCGTAAATTTCATGAAGCACATTTTCCATTATTTCTTTCATTTCTGAAATATTTAAGTTTTCAGTTTTAAAATTTGCAATTCCGTCACTTATATAAGCACTTTCAAATCCTGTTTCCTTATCAAAATTAATTTGTAAGGAATTTTTTTCAGGAAAATTATATAATATTTCATCAAGAAAATTTAAAATTTCTTTTCTGTTCCCATGAAAATTTATCTCCTGTTTATATTCATTTGACATTGCACCACTTAAAATTTCTTTAACCTGTCCTGTTGGTTTATCAGGAAAAATTTTAGAAAAATCTAATTTATCATTTGCCTTAATTTCTAATACCATAAAAAAACTCCTTTTTATTTTTATTTTAGCATTTTTTGGTTAAAAAACAAAAAACACTTTAAAAAGGAGTTTATATAATTATTTAACTATTTTTTTAACTTCAACAATTTTATAATTTTTATCTTCCAGAACAATTGCGTTTGGAATTAAAAAAATATTTTTTTTTATATTTTTAAATGTTTCCTTGTTCAATTTCTTCTTCCTTTCTTTCTAAATTAACAATTTCTCTAACTTCTTTTCCTGTTATTGTTTCTTTTTCCATAAGAAGTTCAGCGATTTTATCAAGTTTATCCCTGTTTTCTTTCAAAATTTCCATTGTTTGTTTATATTCATTTCCTAACATTTTACGTATTTCAAGATCCACTTCCCTCATTGTTATATCACTTGAATAATAATTTTCATTTTCGATGTTGACAGGTCCTATATTGTTATTCATCCCGACTTTTTCAATATAAGTTCTTGCTATTTCTGTTGCCTTTTTTATATCTGAATAAGCACCGGTACTTATATCATTAAATACAATTTCTTCAGCAGCCCTTCCACCAAATAAAACTTTAATCTGTGCAATAAGCTCTCTTGAAGCAGTAACAAGTTTTTCTTCTGGAAGAGGCATCATAAATCCACCTGCCGAACCACGTGATATGATTGTAACTTTATGTACAGGGTCTGCATCTTCAAGAAGTTCTGCCATAAGTGCATGTCCTGCTTCATGATAGGCAAGCAGTTTTTTCTCCTGCGGTTTGATTATTCTTCCTTTTTTACCTAACCCAAGCCCAATTTTATCAATTGCATCATCAAAATCTTTCATTGTTATCTCAGTTGCGTTTTTTCTTGAAGCAAGTATTGCGGCTTCATTTACAAGATTTGCAAGATCAGCACCGACAAATCCTGCTGTAATTTTTGCAATTGCTTCAAGTGAAACATCAGAAGAAAGCTTCTTATTTTTTGAATGAATTGCAAGTATTTCGGTTCTTCCTTTTAAATCAGGTGGAGTAACATTTATTTTTCTGTCAAATCTTCCAGCCCTTAAAAGTGCACTGTCAAGCATATCTTCCCTGTTAGTTGCGGCCATTACAATAACTTTTGAATCTGTATCAAAACCATCCATTTCTACAAGTAGCTGATTTAATGTCTGTTCCCTCTCACTATCGGAACGGTTTGGCCCGCTACTTCTTTTCCCACCAACTGCATCAATTTCATCAATAAAAATTATTGAAGGCGAATCGGCTTTTGCTTTTTTAAACAAGTCCCTTACTCTTGCCGCACCAACACCAACGTACATTTCAACAAATTCAGAGCCTGACATGGTAAAAAAATTTGCATTAGATTCACCGGCAACAGCTTTTGCAAGAAGTGTTTTACCTGTTCCAGGGTTTCCTAAAAGAAGGACTCCTTTTGGAGCACGTGCCCCAGTTTGTAGAAAACGTTCAGGAGTTTTTAAAAAATCAACAACTTCCATAAGTTCTTCCTTTACTTCATCAATTCCGGCAACGTCTGAAAATTTTGTTTCTACTTTTTCACTATTTATTTTACTTCCAGTTGAGCCAAAAACTTTTCCTGTTGATCTGCTAAAAAAATAAAAAATCAATCCAATTTGTATCAAATTAAAAAAAAGAGATAAAAAATTAATACCTTCTTCAACTTTTTCAGCCTTAACTTCTGCATTTGAAGAATTAACAGCATTTACAAAGTTGTTATCCTGTCCTGCCCTATCTGTAAGTTTTTCTGCATAATATGTTACATTTTTTTCAGTAGCATAAAGTTGTGTTCCTTTTTCTTCAATTTTTTTAAATTCGCCTTTTTTTATTTTATTTATAAATTCAGTATAAGGGATTTCCTTGTTTGTTTTGGAAGTTTCGGAATTGTAAACGTTCCATAACATGAAGCCACCTACAATTGTATAAAGAATAATTCTTATAATGTTTTTTGTGATATTTTTATTTTCTTTCATTTTAGTTATCCCTCCATCGCCATATTAACAACTGAAAGTTTTATATAAAGTTCTTTTTCAGGAGTTATTCCAGCTTCCAATATTTTTTTTATTTTGAATTTGTTTTTTCCATATGCAACAATATCATCAATTGAATATTCGCATTGTTTGTCAGAAACTAATGTTAAAATTTCCATTTTTTCATTTGAAACAGACTGTGTATAAAATTCAATTTCTGAAATTCCAAAAAAAATGCAAATATTTTCTATATCTTTTTCAGGAATTGAACCAATTTTGCCTTTTTCCCATTTACAGATAGTACTTTTAGATTTTCCTATTTTCTCCGAAAGCTGGGCTATTGTTATTCCACGTGCTTTTCTCATTTTTTTTAAAAAATTTCCTCTTCCTTCTAAAAAAACTTTACCTTTTTCAACAGGAATATACAGATCTTTTTCTATTCCCAATATTTTTTTTATCTTTTTTTCAATTTCCGGCTTCAAAGTTTTTATTGTCTGATTTTCCCAAGAATTTACCAAGTTATGCGAAACACCAAGCATTTTAGCAAAACTTCTTATAGAAATTCTTTTTTCATTTCTTTTTTCTTTTAATAATCTATAATTTATAACTTTATCCATTAATCTTCCTTCCCTTCAAAACTTGCTTCAAATAAAAAAGTATCTCCACATTTTTTTATTTTACTAATTCTTTTATATTTATTTTTCCCAATGAAAAAGATTTTTTTTGGTTTTTCTTTCCTGTCCGTTTTGAATAAAATTTTTTCTCCAAAATTATTTTTACTTTCTTTATAATCATTTTCAAACTTTAAAAGTTCGTTTTCTGTCAGGTTTAAAAAACAGGAAAGTTTTTTAATTGTTTTTAAACTTATTTCCTTTACAACACCTCTTTCAATTTTGCTTAACGTTCCATAAGAAATGCCAGAAAGAAAGTGCATTTTTTCAAGAGACAAATTTCTTTCTTTTCTTAAATTAATAAGCCACATACGTTTTTTTCTCATTTTATCTATTGATTTCCTCCTATAATTCGTTTACGTAATTGTACAACTTTTTTCTTTTTTTGTCAACAGTTTTTTATAAATAAGAAAAAAGAATTCATTTTTAAAAAAAGTTATAGCATATTTTATTATAAAAAACTTGAAAAAAAACAAAAAATATGATAAACTTAAAAAGCAAAAAACGAAAGGAGAAAAAAGTAATGAAAATTTTTTCTGAAAAAAGGACAATTGAAATCGATCCTGAAACTAAAATTGAACTCCATAAAATAGTAAATGGGGAAGAAATAAGATTTGAAATCAGCATTACTGAAAACAGCAAAAACTTTTCAGAGGATATAACGGAAAAAATAATTGAAATTTTAACCAAAAATAAAGGAGGTTTATAATGAGTTACAATGCAGAAAGCATTACGGTTCTTGAAGGGTTGGAAGCCGTAAGAAAACGTCCGGGGATGTATATCGGGACAACTTCCGCAAGAGGTCTTCACCACCTTGTGTGGGAAATAGTTGACAACAGTGTGGATGAAGCTCTTGCAGGATATTGTAATGAAATTGTGGTAAAAATTTTACCGGACAATGTAATTGAAGTAAAAGATAATGGAAGAGGTATTCCTGTTGAAATGCATTCTTCTGGAAAACCGACACTTGAAGTTGTATTGACAGTGCTACATGCCGGAGGTAAATTTAATAATGACAACTATAAAGTTGCTGGTGGACTACATGGTGTAGGAGTGTCAGTTGTAAATGCCCTTTCAGAAAGTTTAATTGCAACAGTTATAAGGGAAGGCAAAATTTATAGGCAGTTTTTTGAAAAAGGAAACCCTGTAAGTAAACTTGAAATGTTGGGAACAACAGAGGAAAGTAACGGAACAACAATAAAATTTAAAGCAGATGCTGAAATTTTTGACACAACCGAATACGAATTTGATATTTTAGCTGAAAGATTTAAAGAACTTTCTTATTTAAATAAAGGACTCACAATAACTCTTTCAGATGAAAGGGAAGAAAAAGAAAAAAAACAGGTTTTCTTTTCAGAAGGTGGAATAAAAGATTTTTTAAATGATATTTCAAAAGGCGAAAAACTTTCCGAAGAAATGATTTATGTTTCAGGAAATGTTGAAAATCCTGACGGAAGAATCACAGAAATTGAAGTTGCAATGAATTGGACGACTTCCCAAAAGGAAGAATTATATTCTTTTGTAAACAATATAAATACATATGAAGGTGGGAGCCATGTCAGTGGATTTAGGACTGCACTTACAAGAACAGTAAATGATGTTGCGAAAAAACTTGAACTGATTAAAGAAAAAGATGGTACTTTTCAAGGGAATGATATAAGGGAAGGAATGAACTGTATAATAAATGTCAAAGTTCCTGAACCCCAATTTGAAGGTCAGACAAAAACAAAACTTGGAAATTCTGAAACAGCAGGACAAGTTTCACAAATTGTAAGTGAAGGATTAAAAACTTTTCTTGAAGATCATCCAAAAGAAACAGGAAAAATAGTTGAAAAAATGTTGCTTGTTAAAAAAGCAAGAATAGCAGCTAAAAAAGCAAGGGAACTTGTATTAAGGAAAAATGTGCTTGAAGTAGGAAGTTTGCCTGGAAAGCTTGCAGACTGTTCCTCAAAAGATCCTACTGAAAGTGAAATATTTATAGTCGAAGGAAATTCGGCCGGGGGTTCAGCAAAACAAGGAAGAGATAGAAGGTTTCAGGCAATTCTTCCGTTAAGAGGTAAAATATTGAACGTAGAAAAAGCAGGAATGCACAAAATTCTTGAAAATGCTGAAATACGTTCCATGATAACTGCGTTTGGAACTGGAATAGACGACAATTTTGATATTGAAAAATTAAGATACCATAAAATTGTAATTATGACAGATGCCGATGTAGACGGAGCACATATAAGAACTCTTATGCTTACATTCTTTTTTAGACATTTGAGACCATTAATAGAAGCAGGAAATATCTATATAGCACAACCACCATTATATAAAATTACTTCCGGGAAAAGTGTAAATTATGCTTACAGTGACAATGAGATGAAAGAAAAAACAGCTACTTATGAAAAAAAAGGAACAAAATATAACGTTCAAAGATATAAAGGACTTGGAGAAATGAACCCAGAACAGTTATGGGAAACAACTTTAGATCCTGACGTAAGAACACTTCTTCGTGTCACAATGGAAGATGCAAGATATGCTGATAGAATGTTTGACATTTTAATGGGAGACAAAGTTGAACCAAGAAGAAATTTTATAGAAAAAAATGCGAATTATGTTAAAAATCTTGATATATAATTCTGTTAACCATTAAAAGAAAGGAGAAAAAATGATAAATTATATTGAAATAGCAGGAGAAATGGAATTTTTAGCTATTAATAAAGGTGCTCTTTTTATATGTACATTAATAGGTGCAATTGGGATTTTAATTTTATTATATGGTTTCCATTTTTTTCTTATTGATTTAGATGAAGATTTAATTGATAAAATAAAATCTCTTTTTTTGGGGACTGTAATTCTTTTTATATCAGGATTAGTTTTGAGTTTTTGCTTATTTAAAATAGAAACCAGCAAAAACTATCATAAAAAAGAAGTAGTTGAATATATGAAAAAAAAGGGGATTAAAGAAACTGATCCCGAAAAATTTATAAGAAATGTAAATAAGGTGAAAAAATTTGACGGAGTAATTCCTGAAAAGTTTTCACATTATACCAGATATGGTCGAATTGTTGATCGTGACTCTTACTATAATGCACTACTTAATGATTATTATAATAATGTTGACAACAAAGAAAAACTTTTTGAGAGTTTAGAATAAAGAATGTTTTCTCCTAAATAAAAAAGAAAGGAAAAAAATATATGGAAGTAAAAAATATTAACGAAAAAACTTCAGAAGAAACGAAAATAACTGAAATTAAAAACATAAAAGATGTCTACATAGAAGACGAAATTAAAAGTGCATATCTTGATTACTCAATGTCAGTAATAGTTTCAAGAGCATTGCCTGATGCAAGAGATGGATTAAAACCAGTACATAGGAGAATACTGTATGCTATGGATGAAATGGGACTTTCTTCAAAAGCACCTTTTAAAAAATCTGCAAGAGTTGTTGGAGATGTACTTGGTAAATACCATCCACATGGAGACAGTTCAATTTACGGAGCAATGGTAAGACTGGCTCAAGATTTTAATATGAGATACCCACTTGTTGATGGACATGGAAACTTTGGTTCGGTAGATGGAGACGAAGCGGCAGCATTACGTTATACTGAAGCACGTATGGGGAAAATTACGGAAGAACTTCTCGAAGATATTAACAAGGATACAATTGATTATAGAAAGAACTTTGATGAAAGTCTTGATGAACCTACTGTCCTTCCAGCAAAACTCCCAAATCTTCTTATCAATGGAGCAACGGGAATAGCTGTTGGAATGGCAACTAATATTCCGCCACATAATCTAAGTGAAGTTGCTGATGGAATAATAGCACTTATAAATAATCCTGAAATTGAAGTTGAAGAACTAATGGAACATATAAAAGGACCTGATTTCCCAACTGGTGGAATTATAAACGGAAAAAAAGGTATATATGAAGCATATACAACTGGAAAAGGAATAATTAAAGTAAGAGGACAGGTTGAAATTGAAAAAACAAAAACAGGAAGGGAATACATTATAATAACTGAACTTCCTTATCAGGTAAACAAGGCAAGACTTGTTGAAAAAATAGCAAATCTTGTAAGGGAAAAGAAACTGGACGGAATTGTTGATTTAAGAGATGAATCTGACAGAACTGGTATGAGAATAGTAATAAAATTAAGAAAAGATGTCCCTGCTGAAATTATGACCAATATGCTTTATAAATATACTGATTTACAAACTTCATTCGGAATAATAATGTTAGCTCTTGTTAACAATGCTCCGAAAGTATTGAATTTAAAACAGGTTTTTGAAGTATATTTAAAACATAGGTTTGAAGTTATAACAAGAAGAACAGAATATGATTTAAAAAAAGCAGAAGGAAGAATACATTTGCTGGAAGGCTTCCTAAAAGCTTTAGAAAATATTGATAAAGTAATTCAATCAATAAAAGCTTCTGAAAATAGTGAAAAAGCAAAAACAGTATTAATGGAACAGTTTGGATTTACAGAAGCACAGACAAAAGCTATATTAGATATGAAACTTCAAAGACTGACAGGACTTGAAAGAGAAAAGATTGAAACAGAACATAAGGAGCTTATTATCCAGATTGCAAGATATAAAGAAATACTTTCTGATCCAAATGAGATTTATAAAATCATCAAAAAAGAAGTTTCAGAATTAAAGAAAAATTATGGCGATGAACGTAAAACAATAATTTCAGATGAAATAGCTGAAATAGGTATTGAAGATCTTATAAAAGATGAAGAAAGTATATTAAGTCTGACACATAAGGGATATATGAAAAGAGTTCCAGCTGATACTTATAGAACACAGAAAAGAAAAGGCGTCGGAGTAAACGCAACACAGATTACGGAAGATGATTTTGTAATCAAAATATATAATGCACGTAATCATGACACATTGTTATTCTTTACTTCACTTGGAAGAGTTTACAGTAAAAAGGTTTATGAAATACCACAGGCAGGAAAAAATGCCAAAGGAAAACTTATGGAAAACATAATAACTCTTTCAGAAAATGAAAAAATCACAGCAATGCTTCCTGTAAGCAATTTTGAAGAAAATTCAAAAATAATGTTTTTGACAAAAGAAGGAATAATTTCAAGAGTGAACCTTAATGAATTTAAAAATATATTCTCAATAGGAAAAAGAGCAATTAAAATAAGAGAAAACGATGAACTTCTTTTCGTTAAAGCATATGATGGAAATGAAGAAAGTCAGGTATTTATTGCAACTAAAAATGGAATTGCTACAAGATATAATGCAAATCTTGTAAGAACATCAAGCAGATTTTCAAGCGGAGTTAAAGGTATAAATTTAAAAGAAGATGATGAAATTGTTTCAATGGATATTATACTTCCAGAAGATATTATACTGACAGTTACAGAAAATGCTTATGGTAAAAGAATTTCAGCTTCTGAATACAGATTAACAGGAAGAGGAAATGTTGGAGTAATTAATGCAAAACCTGATACAGATACTGGAAAAGTAATAAGAAGTTTTAAAGTGAATGAAGATGATGAAATTGCACTTATTTCAAATGTTGGTAAAATAATAAAAATAAAATCAACAGCAGTTAATATTGTAAAAGGAAGAGCAAGTAAAGGGATAAAACTTATGAAGCTTGAAGAAAATGAAAAAATAGCAGACTTAGTTAAAATTCCAGTTGAAGATAAAGAATAAAAAAAAGGCAAAATTTTGCCTTTTTTTATTTATCTCATTTTTACAGTTTTCTTTGTTTTGCTTTCGCAATCATTTTCAATAATTCCCATTTCAGCTTTTGCTTCCTTTATCATGTTTTCATTGCCAAAATTTTCTGTTTTCGCTTTGTATATCATATTATTCTTGTCAACAGGAATTTTTAATACACCATTTGATGATTGCATCTCAATAGAACAGTTTTTAAAATAAGAAAAATTTGGTTCATTTTTAAAAATATTATAAATTTTAGCCATTTTTGAAATATTTTCGTTTTCATAAAGAAATATGGCAAGTTCATTTTTTTCATCCTTATTATAAATAGAGAACGAAAAATCATTAGGAATCCAGGAAAAAATTTTACATTCTGGAAATTTTTTTGCTGTTATGAGAGCATTTTCCAATGTTTCAACACTAATTTCATCAATAGAAATACATTCATCAAAAATATTCCAAATTTTTAATCCATTTAACACATTTTCACTTTCTTCATTTTTAAATTCTTTTAAAACATATCCAAGATAATCAGTATTTTCTATTATATTATTTTTAAAACTTTCCATTTTTTCTTTTATTTCTTCCACAAAAACACCTTTATGTTCTTTTTTGAAAAGATCTTCTAAAAATACAGCTTCCCCATATTTAAGTTCGCCTTCTTTTTTTATTTCATTATTAAGAAAATGAAATTCAAATTTATCATTAACAGTTTCTATTATAAAATCAGTAACTTCGAAAATATTATCTTTTTTTATTTCAGTAATTGAAATTTTCTCATTATCTGAATTTAATTCAAAAGAACATTTTTTTATTAAATCACTATCAAAAACTTTTCTCCACTCAAGAACTCTTTCAGCAAGATAGAATTTTTCAAAAAGAGCGTCTCTTCCATTCACTTCTAGTGTGACAAAAGATTGTATTATAATTTCTTCGGTTCCTTTGGTATATTCTAATGAACTATTTTCATAAATAAAATCAATTTTATCTATTTTTGAATTTTTTATAATTTTATCAAAAATTTTTTCTTTAATCCAACTATCAAAGGAACATATATCGTTATTTATTTGAACTTCCATCTTTGTTCCTTTATTTTTAATAGTTCCTAAATTATCTTCTTCTGTATATAGTTGATAATCACCTTTTTTATTTATTTTTTTAAAAATATCATCATTAAAAAAATAAAGCTGCTCCGGCATTTCAGATCTTAAATCAAATTTTTCCATTTTTTGCTCCTTTTTATTTTTATTATAACATTATTAATAAAAAAATAAAAAACTATATAATATTTATTTTAACACCAGGCATTTCCTTATTTATAACAAAATCGGCAAAAAAAGGCTTAACATTATAAACATCATCATTTTCAATCCAATTATATTTTTGCATAAGATCAAGTGGTAACTGAACAATATTAATATAATCAAAACTTGCCTTACTCTCTCTTGTAAATTGAAACTCAATTTTTAAAGGTTTCTCATGTTTTTCAATTAAAAACCTAAAATCAGGTTCATAAAGCAACCAAAAAAAAGAATAATTTTTCAAATATTTTCTTACCGCCTTGGAACTCAAAAGAACTTTTGATCTTGTCATCTGTTTTGAATTTTTGGAACTGGGCACATTACCGGGAATAAATATTCCTTTTTCTTTTGTCAAATCATATTTAAGACCGGCATTATATAAAAAAGTTCTAAAAATTTTTATAACAAATTTTTCGTCAGCAATATTAAGAAACGAATTGAATTCTAAAAAATTTTCACTTTTTTCCTTTCTTGTCCCTGAAAAAATTTTTACATTTTTTTTATTTATTTTAATTGAAATTTCAAAAACCATATTTTTTTTGTCAAAATAAGAACAATAAATTTTAAATTTATCATTCTTTTTAAATGCAATTTTTCCATTTTCTAAAAACTTTTTTATTTCTTTTTTTATAAACGGCGAAGAAAAATCTTTTATTTCTTCAAATGGCTTTTCTTCTTCTTTCTTAAAAACAAAATATTTAAGTTCCCTTATTAATTTGTTATCTTTATGTGTGTTCTGTGCAATATAAAAAGAATATTCTTTATTCAATTCAATTAAAGAACGAAAATCGAGATTGTCAATTTTAAATTTTTTTCTAATTTTTACTGTTTTTTCTTTATTCATAATATTGCCTTTCTGTTTCAATATATTTCCAGCTTCTGCTTGGATGTCCCTGATTACCATTGTTTTCTTTGTTACCTGTTTCTTGAATAAAAAAAGAAAAGTTTGAAATTATTTTTTTTCTAAAATTTGAAAAATCTTCTTTTTTTCTTGTAACAGCTACAAAAATATCATATAGTTCCCTCAATGTAAATTCTTCCTTATTTTCTAAAAACTCAAAGCCAATCGGGGTATAATCAATTTTCCCTCTTAATCTTTGAATAGCCATTTTTATTATTTTCTGATGATCAAATGCTAACATATCTTCTGTAACAATCATTCCATCAGTTTCACCTAGTAATTGTAATTCACCTTTTTCATTAAAAAATATATCAAAAATTTCCGTTGCATCAGCATCATCACCAAAATGATGCTTTTCAATTTTATTTTTAGGAACTGTTGCCATATATGATACAGAAATAACACGCATACGTGGATCACGTCCCGGTTCTGAAAATGTATATAATTGTTCAAGATGTACATTCTGCACTCCCGTTTCTTCAAAAAGTTCCCTTTTAGCAGCTTCAAAAGTGCTTTCTTTTATACCGACAAAACCACCTGGTATTGCCCAATAATTCTTATATGGAAATTGTCCTCTTTTCACTAAAAGAATTTGTAATCTTTGTTCTTCTGTTGTAAAAACAAGAATGTCTGCCGTTACAGAAGGTTTTTCATAATCTCCGGAATTATATTTTTTTAAAAACTCAATTTCTTCTTTTGCAGATAATCTTTTATCCATTCTTAAACACCTCTCAATCATTGTTTTATTAATTCATTATAGTACATTTTACCACAAATGTCAATTTTTATTTTTTCGTTTTTTTGATATTTTAAAATAATTGTGATATAATTTAAAAAAACGAAAGGAATAAATTTATGGATATGATTTTTTTTGACACAGAAACAAATGGTTTTAAAGGAAGTTCCGTACTTTCAATTTCGGCCATTAAAGTAAATTACGATGAAAAAACGGATAAATTTACCAAAAAAGGAGATTTTCACCGTTTCTATTTTAGAAACCCCGGTGAAGAAATAAATCAGGAAGCAATAAAAATAAATGGATTGACTGACGAAGTAATAACTGAAGAAAGAGAAAAAACTGGAAATAATTACCCAATGACGTTTAAAGAAGATATGACAAACTTCTATAATTTTTGTCAAGGTGTGGATCATTATGTAGCACATAATATAAAATTTGATAGAGATTTTATTGATTTCCCACTCAAAAAACAGTTTGATACAATGCTTGAAAATATTGAGGTATTAAAATTACCAGGCAAATTTGAAGGTTCATATAAATGGCCTAAACTTATGGAATGTATTGAACATTACAAAATTCCATATGAAGAAAACAACTTGCATGGAAGTTATTATGATGTTCTTATGACATTTAGACTTTTTTATAAAATGAGTAAAGAGCCTGAAATAAAAGAAAAAATATATGATTTTATGAAAGGTAGAAGTGACAGTCAATCAAAAATCAAAGGACGTTAATAAAAATAAGAAGCATAAGCTTCTTATTTTTTTATAATAATTTCCTTTTTTGTTTCTTCAATTTTCTTTTTTAATTCTTCTGAATTAAATCCTGTTTGTGTTAAATCTTCGCCACCAAAATAAGCATAATGTTCCTCTTTTATTTTGGAGATGTATTTTTCAGTTTTTTCAAATGAATCCTTGACACTGTAAACATCAGCAAAATGATTATCAAATGGAGCATTACCTTTCGGTGGGACAGGTATTGCGGGTATGAGTGAAGTTTTAGACTTTCCCTTTCCTTCAGAAATGCCGGCTTTTTGTTCAAGGACATATAAATTTTGTGCTCCAATAATTGGATTAGTTCTATTTAACAATCCTTCGCCGTTTCCGGGAACAAGAGCTAATATTTTATCATTATTCACAAACATACCGGGATTAATAACAGGAGCTGGATCAACAACCAATGCTTTCAAATTTTTTCTTGAAGCTACATATATTGCTTCTCCACCACCTTTTGAAAAACCATTGACAGCTTCTATTCCTCTGTTATATTTTTTGAAAGGTTCTTTATCTTTTTCCTGTTCATATCTTCCCATTAATCCTGTTACAAATTCATTTGCAGCTTTATAATTTGGTGGTGTCTGAAAAACTGCTCTCCCATCATTAGTCCAGTCAATATTAGTTTTAGTGTCTATAATTAATCCACTTGGATTATTAGAACCACCAAAAAAAACTTCTATTGTTTTATTTTTTTTATTTCCTACAACCCATGCTGACATTTTTGTTTTATCTTCAATTGTGCTTTCAAGAATTTCATAATTGTCAAAAAAATCTTTTGCAAGTAAGGCATCTCTGACATATTTACTTTCTCCTTCGACTTCTCCTTTATTATTGATAAGGCCTTCATCTTTTGCTTTTTTTATTATCTTATCATAAATTCCTAAATTATAATCTTCCTGCATTTGGGCAACTTTTAGTCTATTTTCTTTACTGCTTGTCAATTTTTGCATAAAGAATGTTTTGGCTGCAACTTCATTGGCTGTAAATTTTTTCATTGTCCTGAATTGTTTTTTTTCGGAAATGCCGTTAATATCATTTTCTTTTTTTAATTGTTTTGCTTTTTTATCTTGAAACTTGAAATTTTCAAATCCACGATTACTTTCAAAATTCAGAAGTTTAGCCGTAGCCTGTTCTTTTATATTTTTATTTTTCCAATGCCTATAATTAAGATTTTCTATTCCTTCTTTTAAAAGTTGCTTGCTTTTTTCATATTTTTCATACAATTCTTTTTTGTCTGGATTATAATTATTTTTCAAAAAATTTTCAAACCCTGTATCAGTTCTTTTAAAATTAATTTTTTTTTCAAATTTAATCTTGATATCTTCCTGTTTGTTTATTTCATTTTCATTTTTTTGATTTTTCGTTTCACTTTTCATATTGTCACCTCTCCTATCCAATTTTTGTCGTTATTTTCTTGTAGGACCTTTTTCTTCGTTTTTTGGTGCTTCAATTTTTATATTTGATAATATCTTCTCAAAATTTATTCCGATTGTTTTATTTTTCTTTTTTTTTACTATCAGGAAGATTTAAGTTTTTTATATTCTTCCCTTTAAAATTAAGAATTCCGTTATATAATCCTTTATTACTGTCAAATTCAAAAAATTTAATTTTTACTCCTTTTTTTCTTTTAAGCTTTTCTTCTGTTAATGTCAATTTTAATTCCATTATATTATTTTTTTCAAATTCAATTTTTGAATTATTTTCCTGAATATCCTTTACAGTTCCAATTTCACTTTTTTTTAAAAAGATTTTCTTTTGTTTCCAAATTTGGTCCATATTTAACTAAAGGTTCTTTTTCCATTTTTTTCTCCTTTCCTTAAATAATTATCTTGTTTTTGCTTCTTTTTTTGATTTTTTTTCTTTTTCTTTTAACGCCTTTACTTCTTTACCTAAATCTTTTTCATTTGAACTGAACATTATTGTTTTTTTCTTTTTTTCCTGAAAATTTTCATATTCATTCTTTACATTTTTAGCATATTCTTGCATTTCTTTTAATTTTTGGGCACTACCAATCGGCTCTGAAAAATGAGCTGATTTAAACAATCCTTTACCTTGAATAAAACTTGGTGTAGGAACTGCTGTTATATTTGTTGTTTTAAATTTCCCGTTTCCCTGTCTTATCCCGGTTTTAGCTTCTAATGTATAAAAATTGCTTCCTGGAATATTTACAGCTCTGTTTAACGTCCCCTCTCCATTATTTGGGATTAAAGCCAATATTTTGTTTGAATTTATATAAGGTCCAGGATTAACAACAGGTGCCGGATCATTTACAAGTGCCTTTACATTCAGATAGGAAGCTACATATATAGCTTCTCCACCACCTTTGGAATGACCATTTATTACATCCAATGGTCCATAATTACCATAACCATTTTTATATTTTTTTGCTATTTCTAAAGCTTTTTTATAATTTGGTGGAGTTGTAAAAGCAGATTTTCCATTATTTCCCCAATCTTTTCTTGTTTCAGAACTTTTGAAAAAAGTTGTCGGATCATTACTCCCTGCAAAAAATATTTCTGTTTTCCCAGTTTTTCGGTTCCCAACAATATATCCTGAAACACCTGTCGGTTCATCTGAAAAGCTTTCAAGAAGGTCATATGTATCAAAAAATTTTTTATGAACTTTTGCCTGTTCTGACAATCGATCTACTATTTCCTTATTAGTAAAATTTTCTACCTGTTTTCCCATTTGCTTTCTTATATTATCAATAACACTGTCAGGTGCTTTTTTTTCTATTAACTGTTCAAGGAAACCTCCATTATATTCTTCGAGTTTACTATATATATTTTCACGGTTTTCTTCATTATTTGCTATTTTCATCATAAAAAAAGTTTTGGTTTCAATTTCATCAGGAGTAAAATTGTTTAAAGTTTCAAAAACATTTTTTTCCATTTCACCTGATAAAATCTTTTCTTTTCGTTGATATGCCGCATCTAAATCTGGAATTTTAAAATTTTCTAATCCTTTTTCAGAAGAAAAAGAAAATAATGGTATTTTTTCTTTACCGGAATTTGAAAATCTCAAATTATTATTATTTTCTTCATAAAATTTTTCTTTGTCTGGATTATAATATGTAAATTTTTTATTTTTAACATTTTCAAAATTATTTTCAAGTTTTACTTTACCTAATTTAATTTCATCTTTTTTTTCCATAACAAACTCCTTTTTTAAATCAATTATAACATTTTAGTATATTTTTTTCAAAACATAAAAAAAAGAAGAATTTTACATCCTTCTTGTTTTATTTTCTTTTTCAATTGTTTTCAAATTATTTTCTTCTGTTATTATTGTTTCTTTTAAATCTTCTAATATTTTATTTTTTTTATGATAAGAAACTAATGAAGAAAATTCAACTTTTTCAAAAAAATTCCTCATTTTTTTTAATTTTTCCTTTAGTTCATTTGACAAACTATTATTTTTTTCGCCTAATGAACATTTAGTTTCATTTGATTGTATAGTTGCTTTAAAACCGGAATCTTCCATATGAAAAAATTCAAATTTCCTTTCCGGTCTTTTCTGATTTTCAGAATAAGAAAAAGAAATTGGAGTGCTCTCAATTTGAAAATTCCCCTGTGTAATAAAATAACTATCAAAAAGACCATCAGAAGTAGCCAGAACCGTTTCTAAATCAGCTAATTCAAAAGAACGATTTTTTTTATAATTTTCTTTTGATTTTCTTACACAAATACCACCTTTTTCTTTTTCATTTAATCCGGCATTAGTTGCTGTTTTTAACAAAGCTTTGTCAATCATCTTTATCATTGAAGATATTTCTATTTTTTCATTTTCAGTTCCCTTTAAAAGTTCTTCTAAAACATTGTTTTCTGTAACAAGTGCAGAACTTTTACCTGGTATAAGTTTTTTTGTTTCAAATTCTAATGCACTTATATATAAATCTTCACCAGTTTTTTCTTCTTCAATTTTATATTCAATAAGAACATCATAAGTTCCTTTTTCATTATCACCAATTTTAATTTTATTAATAACTTTACATTCTGTTTCATCACTGTTTTGAAAATTATATATGTATTCTTTTTCAAAATTCATTTTTTCACCTCTTTTCTTTTCTTAATTATAACATATTTTTTTGTAATGACAAATTTTTTATTATCTTGTTTTGGTTTTTATTTTTTCGTTTTTTTTAGAAGTTGTATTATTATAATATTCTTTTTTTATTTCATTTTTTGACATATTTTCTCCTGAAATACGATACTTGGTTTCAAAATTTACTCTTTTATCAAATAATTTTTCAAAAGTTTCAATATTTTTGATGAAATCTTTTTCTTCCAAATTCATATTTCTAGTACAAAAATATAAATCTGAACGTAATTCGCTATATGAAGAATGTGGTAATGTATAAGCAGCAACAAAAGTTTTTTCATTTTCTTTTCGTGAAAGTGTCAAAATTATATTTTCATCAATGTTTTCTTGAAACTGCATTTTTATTCCTAATTTTTTAAAAGTTTCTTTTATATTATTTATTTCAAATTGCGAATATTTAATCATATAATTTTTATCATAAGTTTCATTTGAATCAAATTCTGTTATTTTTTTATTACTGGTTTCAGAAATTTGTGCTTTTGTCATATCCTTAACAATTGAATGTATTTCTTCTTCCGGCACAATAGAAAGATTATCTTTTGAAAGAATTACTCCATCTTTAATCTTTAAAAAATCACTCTTTCCATTTTCATCAACAACAGCAATATTTTCAATTTTGTAATTAGAATTATCAGTACTTGATTTATAATTTGCCAAAAGAAAAATTTTAGCATCTTCAACATTCCCTTCAGTCAAAAAATTTGTTTTAAACATTTTTTTACAAATTAAATCAAGGTCTATTTTGCTAAAAATTTCTTCATTGTTTAGTTTACGTTCGTTTAATGTAAAACATACTGGGAAACCTTCTTCACTATTAATCCGTTCATAAATGTTCTGAATGTAAACATCTTTTTCTTCATTTGTATAAAGTTCTTTATCTTTTTCAAAAAGTGCTGAAATTTGATCATACTCACTATCATTTTCAATGAAATTGTCAACAATTTCACCATAATCATAAAGAAGATTTCCTTTAAGTTCAACTTTTTGAATATCTTTTTCAGCAAAAGCCACAAACTCATCAAGTGTCCTGTCCTTATAATCACTCCCACCATATCCTAAAACAGCGATTCCTTGTCCGGAAGGAAGTTTAAGATCATAACCATATCCTCCGCAACCATAACTGCTGTTACAGTAATCATAAACTTGTTTCATAGTCCAATTACCACTTACTGTATCTTTTTCATCCATACAAACAATTTCATAATTCATTTTTTTATCTCCTTTATTTTCATTTTAACATTTTTTTATAAAAAAAACAAAACAGAAAAAATCTGTTTTATTAAGCATTAAAATCAAACGTTTCAAATTTTCTTGAAATTTTCCATAATGTTTCATTATGAAGGTTTAATCTTTTTAATGCTTTTTTATATTCTTTAAAAAGATTATCGCCAAAAGTTTCAAGTCCAATATTTTTATATAATGTTTTAACTTCAGGTTTACAGTTTGTTAAAATTAACATATAATTCCTAAAATCTTCATTTTCTTCTGTTTCTTTTATCCGCCATGCAATATATTTCCAAAAATGTTCTTCCCCTGTTTTTTGTTTTGCTTTTTTTAAGAAATCTCTATTTAAAACATAATTTTCATTTTTTATTTCTTTACACTTCCCTTTAATTTCAAATTCTTTTAAGGCATTTAACGTTTCTTTGCAATTAAAATATTCTGCTTCAAAAATTCTCCCTCTATAATAATATTCCCAATCTTCCACTAATATATCTTTGGCTTTTTTTAAACTATTTGCTGTCATTTTCATTCTCCACCTTTTCATTTTTTATTTCATAATAAGTTTCTTTACCATCTTCTATTTTAACAATAGTTAATTTTAATCCAAAAACTACTCCAGTATCAAGATTTATACAATTTTTAGTTCCACAAACCTTTTTAACAGGAGTATGACCATGAAAAACTTTTTTACCAGTATTGTTAAATTTTTGCCAATAATCCCGTCTCCAAAGCAATTTTTCTTTGTCCTGTTTGTCAAGTGGAAGATTAAAGTCAATCCCGGCATGAACAAATATATAATTTTGACTAATTACAATATGTGGAAATTCTAAAATAAAATCATAATATTCAGGGAATTTTTTTGAAAAATCATACTGACTATTAAGTAATTTTTTATAATTGTTATTTTCATTTAAAGGGAAATATGTTTTTTTTGCTTTTTTATCAAATGAAAAAATTGTGTCTGTTCCTCCATTAGAAAGCCACATATTTAAATAATTTTTATCATTTACTGAATTTAAAAGCATCTGTTCATGATTACCTAATAAATGTATAACTTTTCTATTTTTTATTTTATTAATTTTTTTATATGTTTTATAAAGTTTAAAACTATTTTCCCCACGATCACAGCTGTCTCCTAAAATTAGATATAAAACCTTTTGTTCTTTTGAAAATGTTTTTTCAAGTTCTTTATAAACTTTGTCAAAAACTTCAAAAGTTCCATGTAAGTCTGTCATTACACATATATAATCATATTCTTTTTCGTCTATTTCAACTATCTTTAAAGGTATTTTATCTTCAAGAAAAGTATCAAAATACTCCATATTCTCACCCTCTTTTATTTAATATATTACAATTATATCGTTTAATGATTATAAAGTCAACTTTTTTTTATAAAAGAAATTTTTTTTATGTTTTGTTTTTAACAAAGAAATAACAAGAAGTCTCCCACTTCTAAAAGCGGGAGTAGTTCACTTTATTCTTATTATAATTAAATAGTTTTTTGACTTTTTTTTGTTAAAAAGCTATAATTATAAAAAAGGAGAAAATTTATGTATAAAAAAAGTGGAACAGAAGAATCTTTTTTATATAATGATAAAAAAGGTTTAGAATTCTCAGTTTTAAGAAATAATGAATTTTTAGAAAAAATAAAAATAGAAAGTGAAAAGTTAGAAGAAGATTATAAAACTACAATAAATATTTCAGAACAAAATAATGAAGAAAATGAATTTTTTTTAAGTAAAATAAAATTAAATTTTTTTTCAGAAACAGAATTGGATATTGAAAAAATATATAACGATTTTGAAGAAAATTATAAAGAAAATACAAATAAAAATTTTTATGAAATTATTTCTAATTATGAAGAGTTAGCTTTTCCAAAAAAATTTTTAGAGGAAAGTGAAAATCCTCTAATTGATTATTCACCAATAAAATGTGAAAATGTTGAAAAAATCAAAAAAAACACATTCAAAGAATATGAATGTTTTACGAAGGAAATCATTGATCCTGAAAAAGAAATCAGAACTACAATATTTGAAGATAAAAATTATTATAAAAATACAAAAGAAGTTTTTATAAAAAAAGACAATTATATGTTATATAATTATAAATCTTCTGATGAAAAAATGGCAGATTTTGAAATTGAGTGTCATAAAGGAAAGCCAACTTTTAACGGATTAACAGTAAAAGAATTAATTAAAAATGGAAAATTAGGTAATAGTAGAAAAATAAATGAACTAGAAAAAAATGTTGATTTATTTATCAAAACATTGGAAAACAAATTATCAGCAGGGAAAATTGGAGATGAAATAATCAGTAGTTTTCAAAAAGAATTTAAAAAAGAAATTATGGAAATTTCTTTAAAAGAGAAAAGCAAGGAACAAACAAGAAATATATAAAAAAAGTAGATTAAATGTCTACTTTTTTATTTATATCATAAAATTTTAAAACTTAAATTTTTCTTGTTCCATGAATAATGGTAACTAATTTTTCAGCAGGAATTTCTTCAAAAGTTTTTGTTTGATATTTTTCATTTAAAAATTTAAAAAAATTCATTTTTTTTAATTGAGTACAAAATTTTCTTTCCATTTTTTTCTCCTTTCATTTGTTTGTAAATTATTAATTGCTTTTTGTAAATCAGTCATTTTAATCACTTTCCATTTTATAGCTCAACTTTTACTTTTATTATAATTTAATTTCATTTTTTTGCAAGCAAGCTTTAAAAAGTGACAAAAAGTAGATTATAAAATCTACTTTTTTTATCTTACAAAACTTTTTTTATTATTTTTTTGTGTTTCCTTATCATTTTTTCTTGTATCAACAAATTTTACATCCCAATTTACTTCTCTTGCAATATCTTTTAAATATTCTTCATTACTTATAGGATTTTTTCTTGCTGAAGCATTATCAAATCTTACAACCTTTAATTCCCCACCTTTTTTTTCTTTGTAATCTAATTCAAGAGCAAAACCAAAATGATTATCTATTAGCTTTACAGGAACTCCATCATAAGCTAATTTCTGCCCTGATAAAACATCATAAATATCTAATGTACTTTTACTTGTACTCACCGAATAAAAATCATTATTTTTAAAAAAAGAAGTTTTTTCAGGATTTAAAAGGCTGATACTTACAATATTAGTTTTATTAAGTTGTGCTATTTTTTCTATTTCAGAAGCAAGTTCTACAAAATCTGATAAATAATAAAGATAACCTTTAGATTTTGTAGCATCAATGTGAACCATATTTTCTTTTTTAAATTGTAAATCAACATCTTTATTATTTAACGTTTCTTTTAATTCTTCAAATGTTTTCATTTTATTATTTCCTCCTGTTCTTTTATAAATAAATTATAACATTTTTAAATTTTTCTTCCAAATTTTTGTTTTTTATGATAAAATAAGCCGAAAAAGAAAGGAAGTGATGAATGGAATTAAAACCATTTTTACAATGGGTCGGAGGAAAACGTAACCTTCTGCCAGAAATAAAAAAATATTACCGTTTTGAAGAGAAAAAAATAAAATATGTTGAACCATTTGTAGGTGCAGGAGCAGTTTTACTTGATATACTAACAACAAAAAAGGTAGAAAAAGCTTTAATTACGGATATAAGTCCCGAACTAATCAACTGTTGGAATACAATTAAAACGAAACCTGAAAAATTATTATTCTTTTTAACAAAATATAAGGAAAAATTTCAAATATTAGAAAATAAGGAGGAAAGAAAACTTCTATTTTATCAATTAAGAGAAAAATTTAATAACTTAGAAACAAACTCTCCTGAAAAAGCGGCACTTATGATTGTTCTTAATAAAAAAGGCTTTAATGGTTTATGGAGAGTTAATTCAAAAGGCAAATATAATGTTCCTTTTGGAATAGAAACAAAAAATCAAATTATTTTTGAAGAAGATAACATTATAGAAATTTCAAAGTTCCTTCAAAATGTTGAAATAAAAAATACAGGATATGAAAATACATTTGATTTTATTGACAAGAATACTTTTGTATATTTAGATCCACCATACCTTCCGCTTGATAAAACAAAAAGTTTTACCAGTTATTCAAAAAATGGATTTACAATAGAAAATCAAATTGAACTTGCTGATTTTATTGATAAAATTTCTGAAAAAGGTGCGAAATTTCTTTTAAGTAATTCTGATCCAAAAAATATTGAACCTGAAAATAATTTTTTTGATAAATTATATAAAAAATATTATATACACAGAATTCCAGTAAGAAGAAACATTGCAGCTAAAAAAGAAAATAGAGGAATTATTAATGAAATTCTTGTATCCAACATTAAAATATAAAAGAAGCATTCTTAAATGCTTCTTTTTGTTTTATCTTGATTTTTTTTAGAAAAATTAACAATTTCTGAACCTTCAATTGTTATTAATTCTTTTGATTTTTTTTCATTTTTTATTTTATTTAAAAGTTTTTCATCAATTTTATCTTTTTCAAAAGCAACAACTATTTTTTTATCATCAAAACCAATAAATGGTCTTAATTCATTGTTGTTTAAAATATAATCAATATTTTTTTTGGTTATTTCTGTGGTTTTATATTGAAAGGAATTGCAAAGTTCACAATTTTTATTTAGTAAATTTTTCCCAACTTTTATTTCCAAATTGTCACTTCCATTAATTTTTTCAACTTTCTTAAAAATTTCATGCATTTGTTCCAATCTGTTTTCCCTATAAAAACTACTGCCAACAATCAGTTTATCTTTTTTACTATAAGCATAAGAACCGTTATTCATATTGACCCAGACTTCCGGAAGTGCTTTTGAAAATTTAATTCCATTTTCATATCCTGAATTAATATTAACACTTTCTATTTTTTCTCCATCTCTTGAAGCAATATTAAAACTTTCAATAAAATTTTCAAAGTCTTTCTCAGTTTTCAATACATTACAATCAATACTTTTTTCAATATAATCAACAAATTCTTTTGTCACTGTTTCAGTATAAAGTCCTAAAAAAGTATCACTATCAAAATTTTGTGAAAAAATATAATTTTCTCCATAAGTAAGGGCATTTAAATTATGATCTTTTAAATCATTAAAATAACAACGCACTTTACCTTCTTCTTCGATTAAAAAAGTATCAGGTGTATTTGCTTTTGTTGGATCCTGAAATTTTATTGCAACAGTATAATTATCAATAATTGGAATTTTTGATGAAATTTTATATTCTATATTTTTCATTCCTTCAAAAGAAGGATAAAAATTCTCCCTCATCCAGAACAAAGTTTCTAAAACTTCACCACGATCAGAATAATTATCTTTCTTACTTAATTCATGAGTTTGATAATGTAAAAATACTTCTCCATTTTTATCTTTCTTTGCACCATAACCACCATCAAAATTTATATAAATTTCTTTTTCTATTTTTCCATATTTTTCAATTATATTTTGTGCTTGTAGAAAAGTAAAATATTCAGCAGTTACATCAAATGTGATCGTTTTATTTTTAACATTTCTAACAATACCAATTACTTCATCATTTCTATTTTTCAACCAAAATTGACCTTCTTTTTCTAAAAAATCTTCATTCATTTTTTTCTCCTTTTTATTAATTATAACTTTTTATAAGAAAAAAAGTCAATTTTTTAAAAACACAGTTATAAAAAATAACTATATTATCTGAAATCATCTATTTTTCTTCTTCTACTTGGATGTCTTAACTTTCTTAAAGCTTTAATTTCAAGCTGCCTTACACGTTCCCTTGTTATATTGAAAATTTTGCCTATTTCATCAAGAGTTTTGGGAATACCTCCTTCACAAAAACCATATCTGTAACGGATAACCATTGCTTCCCTGTATTCCAATCCGTCAAGAATTTCGTTAAGAATGTCAGCTAAATTATTGTTTTCTGTCACTGCATAAGGGCTTGCAAAAGTTCCTTCATCACTTATAAAACTTGCAACCGTATCGTTTTCGTTGTCATCATCAACAGGTTTTTCAAGTGATACAGGTTCCTGATGTAAATGCAACATTATTTCAGTTATTTTCATGACGTTTATGTTTAATTTTTCTGAAAGTTCTTTAATACTAGGTTCAGGTCTTCCTTCCTGGAATGCTAAGCTAAGCTCTTTTCTAACTTTTGAAAAAACCTCTCCCATATGAATGGGAATTCTTATTGTTCTTGCCTGATCTCCTAATGCCCTCATAACAGACTGTTTTATCCAAAAAGTTGCATATGTTGAAAACTTAAAGCCTTTAATAAGCTTGTATTTATCAATTGCTCTCATAAGGCCTAAAGTACCTTCCTGTGTAAGATCCATAAGAGTTAATGTGTTCCCCACATTAGTATATTTTTTGGCAATGCTTACTACAAGTTTTAAATTTGAATTAATGATTTTTTGTTTAGCTTCTTCAGCATCAAGCGGTTCCTCAATAAGAAGTCTTTCAATTTCCGCCCTTTCTTTATCGCTTATTGTTTCAAAAAATTCATTTTTAGCTTTTTCATCTTGTGCAAGTTCAATAAAAAGCTTTCTTTCTTCTGTTAAGCTTAATAAAGGAAATAATGAAATTTCATTAAGAAACATTTTTACACTTTCATCAAGTTCAATTTCAGGTTCTATTGGTTGAACAGAAATTTCTGAGATTTCTTTTTCATCAGTAAAGTCAGCATGCTGATATAATATATCTTCATCTAGTTCTTCCAGTTCTTTCTCCAATATATTTTCTTTTTCATTTAATGTATGTACTATTCTTAATCCAGCTTTTTCAGCCATTTTTTCAATTTCTTGTATATTTTCTTCCGGTAGGCCAATAAACTTCAACCTGATTTCTTCAAGGCAAAAAAGCTTGTTACTTTTTAAAGCTTCTTTAA
>ERZ772910.204-NODE-204-length-36864-cov-3.640115_pt1 | contig 36864 bp, 37 predicted proteins | sample MGYA00511357_ERZ772910 | MGnify/ENA primary metagenome ERZ772910 (study PRJEB29015, sample SAMEA2738096) | human oral metagenome | biome: human oral; feature: human-associated habitat; material: saliva | place: China | collected 2193 ... | reverse complement strand
CGGACTTTATCAAAAGAAAGAGGCCATTTGCTAATGCTTTTGTTCGTTATTCTCCGTCTTCTTGAGGCTTTGAGGTCAATTTGCGCAGTGTAGTAGCATTGTCGCTGCTTATCACGCTTTTGCCAATTTGTTTTTCTAATTCCTCGCGAGCCACTTTTGCCACATTTCCCCCTTGCTTGGCTATTGTCTTGCTTTGCTCAAAATCCTTTGGGTCGTTGGCTTGAGAAATATCTTTGGTGGAGGCTTCTGCTAGCATATTGAGGATGAGTTCGGTACTGGTCATGTTGTCACGCAGATTTTGCTTCTTCAATCCTTTATGCGCTTTATATTCTTTCACCGTCTTGCCTGACCATGCCTTTGTGAGAATATTAGTCAATATGCCAAAATCCTTATTGTCTTCAATACCGACCCGTAGCCATTCATCGGTCAGTTCCTTGCGAATCTCTATGCTTTTGAGTCGTTGGTTAATCCAATCCTCTGAGTAACCCAAACGACGATAGTCTTGCAGGGCTTGTTGGATGCTAAGTTCAGGGTCTTGTATCTGGTCTAAGCGTTCACTTCCCACCTTTGCTAACCATTGTTTGAAAGGCTCAGCCTTGGGGCTTGGTACAGATTGTATCAAGCGGAGAAGTTGTTCTGTGTCAGCCACATCAGTATTGTAATATTTGCCATCGGCAGACTGCATTTTCAGTTGACTACAATTTGTAGCCAACTCACTGCCTTCTTTCTTTAGTCTTGTTTTTAAGACACTCCAGTACTTACGTGGATTGGGGCTATCCGTTAATACTGCAATTACATCTACAATAGAGAAGTACCACTTTTCTTGTTCGGCGTCCCAATGAGAACGTACCTGCTTATTCTCAAACTTATGAATATCTTTCATGCCTCCAACTCCTTTGCGATTTCGCCAATATCAGCTCGTAAATCATCTATTCGCTTCACGGACTGCTCTTCCTCTGCGTTTAGTTTTACAATGTCTATCGCCTTGCGTTTGTCCTTGACTTTCGTCAAGTTTTTATTTGCTATAGTGCTGTTTGTATTTGTCTATAAAGGTAAGAACTTCTACCGAGGAAGCAAGAGGGAGAGAGGGTCGAGTTGCAGCAGAGGAGGGTATTGTTGTGGCTTCTTTCTCCCTGATTTGTGTGGGGCGGATGTGGGAGAGAGGTTTTTGGGGAGGGTAGGTGTGGCGTAGGAGGGTGGTTTCTTGGGGGAGGATGGCTGAGATTTGGGGAGGAGTAGGGCAGAAACGAAAAAGTTTTTGGCCGAAGTGTCCGGGTGTTTTGGGCGAGGAGCGAGGAGAGTCTTAGGCGAAAAGGGGTACCCTATCTGCCGTCTCTCCCTTTCCCCTTGGGGGTCTGTTCTCTAGTTAGTTCATGGCTCCAGGAGTCTAGGGGTAGCCCCACAAACAGAAGATCGCCACGCCCTAATAGAGAAAGGGCGCAGCGATCGACTTGCCTTTTATCCCTCTAGATGGCTAGGGGATATTTGTTGGGATTCTTATTTTGCAGGAGCAGCTTCTGCAGGTGCTTCAGCGGGAGCTTCAGCAGGAACGAGCATGAAGATGTATTCTTGAGAACCTTCTACGTTAGCACGCTTACCATCTTGATCAAGGATGTAGATCATACCATTTTCTACTTCGAAAGCCTTGTCAGCAAAAGTGAGCTTGCCTTCAGCGAAGGTATAAGGTACGTCCTTGAGGTCTTCTGTAGAAGTCTTGTAGTCGCAGAGGTTGCCTTCTTTGATTACGAGAGTAGCTTCTTCAGCAGTACCCTTGTCTGCCATAGGGAATGTAGCCTTGTATTCACCCATTTGGAGTTCGGGAGCTACTACTTCTTCTACAACAGTTGCAGTTGTGTCTGTTGCTTCTTCATTCTTGTTGCCACCGCAGGCAAAAAGCATCATTGAGAGGGCAACGATGCCCATCATCTTTTTCATCATAATGATTGATTTATTAAAAATTATCCTTTCCAATGTAGAGCCCCTTCTTTGTTTACCTCGCGATGTTTACGGATCGTGTCTAACGCATATAGACCACTAGCGTTCACCTCGGCTTTTTGGGAATGGGCTCCCTTCTTTTTCCTATTATCGGGATCAACCCCTCTCTTGGGAGCTGTGGAGATTATCCTACGGGCCTAAATGCCCTCTCTCCTTTTCCGCTGCAAAAGTACAAAATATGGATTATATATTGTACACCTTAGGGCGTAGATTTTTTCGCTAAGGGTTTGGGCGTCTATCTTCTCCCTAGAAAAGAGCAACCGCTACCCCTCACAGAGAGGAGTAGCGGTCGCTTAAAGTTTATCTTTTCCCAAGTCTCTCAGAGTGGAGAGACAGAGGGTGATTAGATTCCTTTCTTATTGTGCAGGAGCTTCTTCAGCAGCGGGTGCTTCTACTACAGGAGCAGGAGCTACGAATACCATAGGAGCAGCACCTTCTTCAGCAGCAGCCATTTCGAGACCAGCTTCTGTAAGCTTCAAAACAGAAGGTTCACCTTCTTTAGGAGTAAGAGTAAGCTCCATTGTTTCTGCGTTGAAAGCATAAGTACCTTCAGCCTTAACATCACCATTTACAGAAGTATAGGTCATGTCTTCGTTAAGTGTAAGAACAGCTTCACCAGCCTTCCATTCACCCATTTGAAGAGTAGGGGTTACAACTTCTTCTACAACAGTAGCAGTTGTGTCAGTTGTTTCTTCGTTTTTGTTGCCACCGCAGGCAAAAAGAGCCATAGAAAGAGCGATGATACCAAATACCTTTTTCATTTTCTTCTTAATTAATAATACTATTTCTTTGTTCTATATTCTCACTCAAATGTGGATACACGAAACTGCCAGACGGTCCCCTTTTGTGGGTAGCTCCAGCAAATACCTTGCAAAGTTACTACAAACTTTTGATATGCAACTATTTTAGATCTCACAGAGCAAAAATATTTTTCTTGTTTATATCTTACTTTCTTGTCTCTTAGAGAGTTAGTTGGTTACTTCTCCAGCTGATTGAGCATATCTTGCAGGGCGTCGTGCCAGTCTTCAGTGTTTTTTACGAGTAAAGAGTGGATGCCGAGAGCCTGTGCAGCCTCTACGTTCGCTATCCCATCGTCTACAAAAAGAGTCTCTTCGGGCTTCATTTGCCCTTCGGAGAGCATCTTTTGGTATATCTCGGGGCTTGGCTTTAGAAGTCCCATGCGGCAGGAGGCGTAGATGCGATCTACCATTTGGGGGAGCGAACCTCCATTGGGAAGGAAGCCGGGAGCCTCTACCGTTTCGAGAATGTAGGGGTTGGTATTGCTAAGGATCCCGAGGTAATACTTTTTGCGCAACTCACGGAGATAGTCGTACTTATAGAGAGGGACCTCTTTGATAAACCCTTGCACAGCCCAGCTTACCTGCTGATGTGTGAGGGAGAGATGGTACTGCTCGTTTAGGAGATCCTCGAAGCGAGAGGCAGAGTAGGTACCCCGCTCAAGCTCTAGAAAAATCCCTCGTTGTAGGTAGGGATCGAGTAGCTCTTCTATGTCGTGCACCCCGAGGCTTAAAAAACGTCTGGCGGCTTCGTCTCTATCAAGATCGACAAGTACTCCTCCAAAATCGAAGATGATATTCTTAATCATAGGAATAAAAAACAGGGGCATATACCAAGCAAAAGATCTTGGTACGCCCCATGTTTGTACGGTTTATAAAGGATTATTTTTTGAGCCAGCGGTCTAGCCAACGGAAGAATGTGCGCTGCCAGAGTACGGCATTTTGGGGTTGGAGCACCCAGTGATTCTCGTCGGGATAGAGCAACATCTCGGTGGGAACGCCATGCATACGAGCTGCGTCAAAAGCCATCATCCCTTGTGACGCCAAGATGCGGTAGTCTCGCTCTCCGTGAATGATAAGTATGGGCGTATCCCATTTATCGACGAAGAGGTGAGGCGAAGTGGCAAAGGTGCGTTGTGCGGTTGCGTTGGATTTTTCCCAAGGAGCGCCACCCATGTCCCAATTGGCAAACCATTTCTCCTCCGTTTCGAGGTACTGAGCTTCCAAATTGAAGATGCCGGCGTGGGCGATGAAGCAGTTGAAACGCTTTTCGTGATGACCTGCAAGCCAATATACCGAGAAGCCTCCGTAGCTGGCACCCACACAGCCCATTCCGTTGGGATCTATGTAGGGCTCCTTCTTCATTTCGTCGGCAGCCGTTAGGTAGTCGCGCATGTTCTGACCGCCGTAGTCGCCACTAATCTGTTCGTTCCACGCCTTACCGAAGCCGGGTACGCCGTGACGATTGGGGAGAATTACGATATATCCGTTCTCCGCCATGATGCGAGGATTCCAGCGATAGGACCAGAATTGGCTGATGGTGCTCTGTGGCCCTCCTTGGCAATATAGGATTGAGGGATATTTTTTTGAGGCATCAAAATTGGCGGGATAGAGTACCCATACGAGCATCTTTTCGCCATTGGTGGTATTCATCCAACGTTTTTCGCAACGAATGTCTCCCAGCTGAGCGAGTGTCGATTCGTTCTCCTTTGTAATAGCCGTAGCCGTTCCTTTTTTGAGGTCAATGCGGTAGAGGTCGGTTGGAGCTAGCATGGATTGGCGTGCAGCAACGAGCGTCGTGCCCTGTAGGTCGAAGCCCACATAGTCCATCTGTCCTTGGGTGATACGGCGGATTTTTTTGTTCTTGAGCGTGAGTTCGTATAGGTGCGATTCGGCCTCAACGCAAGCAATGAAGTAGATGCTCTTGCCGTCTTGGCTCCATGTGGGTTGCTCTACGTTGTACTCAAACCCCTCGGTTAGATAGGTCTTCTCGCCCGTGGTTCTATCGAGGAGGAAGAGGCGGATCAGATCCGACTCGTACCCATCGCGCTCCATGCTACACCATATCATGTACTTACCATCCGGGGAGAAGGAGGGATGTGTATCGTAGCCCATCATACCCTCGGTTAGGTTGGTGGTAGTGCCGGTTGTGAGGTCGTAGTAATAAATGTCTGAGTTGGTAGAGATGCTGTATTCCAAGCCCGTTTTTTTACGACTAGCGTAGGCAATCCCTTTGCCATCGGGGGTAATGGCGATGTCGCTCTCGTCGCTGTGGGGCTTCATGGGCGCCTCGAATAGTTCGCCCTCTAGTAGGTCTTTCCCTTGTGTAATGGGCTGCTGAGAGAGAGAGGCAACGAAGGTATGCGGAGCGGTTTCTACCCATTCATCCCAATGCTTGTACATAAGATCGGTAATGACACGCCCCGAGATTTTGTCGAGATCGGGGTTGCGATCTTTTGCTTCGTTGGGGAGTTTGATGTCCGCTGTGTACACGAGTTGCTTGCCGTCTTGGCTGTAGAGGTATCCGGAGATTCCCCTGGGGATGTGGGTTACTTGACGCTGGTCGGTGCCATCGGGAAGGATGCTGACAAGTTGCATCTCGCCCTCAATAACCGTAAGATAGGCAATGCGCTTCCCGTCTTCGATCCAGCGAGGAGAGACGGCTGTGCGCGTGCCGTCGGTGAGCGCTTTGCGACCCGAACCATCGCTATTGACAAGGAAAAGTTGCGTCTTTGCCTTGTTGTCTTGGATGCTTGGTAGGCTCACACTGTACACAACTTGTTTGCCGTTGGGGGAGAGAGAGAAGCCTCCTATCCGAGCCATGGTAAGGAGCATTTCCGGAGTCATCATAGAGGATTGAGAAGTCTGTTGGGTTGGATTTCCATCGCTATAGCCTGCTGCATATGCGGGTATGGCAAGCGAAACGGCTGCGAGGAGGCTGAGGATAGTTCTTTTCATAGGATATGGCATTCTTGATAATTAATAGATAGCCTCACGACGCTCGAGTAGCGAGGTGTCGCTGATATAGTCGTCGTAGTTGATAATCTTGTCAATGCTGCCCTTGGGGCCCAACTCAATTACACGATTGGCAACGGTACGAATAAACTCGTGGTCGTGGCTGCTGAAGAGGACATTCCCCTTGAATCCGATGAGCGTATTGTTGAAGGCTTGGATTGACTCTAGGTCAAGGTGGTTGGTGGGGGTATCCAGCACGAGCACGTTAGCTCCCGGGGGAAGCATCATTTTGGAGATCATACAGCGCATCTTTTCTCCCCCGGAGAGTACCGAAGCACTCTTATTCACTTCCTCTCCACTGAAGAGCATACGTCCGAGGAATCCCTTGATATAGACGTCGTTGGTATCCTGAGCGAACTGCCCGAGCCACTCTATCAAGTTCATATCGGTATTGAAGAAGTTGGTATTATCTAGTGGAAGATAGGCTTTGGTAATGGTCTGTCCCCATTCGAATGTACCCGAATCGGCTTTGCGATTGTCGTTGATAATCTCAAAAAGGGCTGTCATGGCACGAGGGTCGCGGCTGATGAAAACGATCTTATCGCCCTGCTCTACATTGAAGTTGAGGTCCTGGAAAAGGATTTGCCCTTCGATGCTTGCGGTGAGCCCCTTGACCTCTAGAATGCGGTTGCCCGGCTCGCGCTCGGGTTGGAATATAATCCCGGGGTAGCGGCGAGAGGAGGCCACAATCTCGTCGATATTGAGCTTCTCGAGCATCTTTTTGCGACTGGTTGTCTGCTTGCTCTTGGCCACGTTGGCACTAAAGCGGCGGATGAATTCTTCGAGCTCTTTGCGCTTCTCTTCGTTCTTTTTATTCTGCTGTTGCTGTTGGCGGAGAGCCAATTGGCTAGACTCGTACCAGAAGGAGTAGTTCCCGGCAAACTGGCGCACCTTACCAAAGTCTATGTCTATGGTGTGGGTGGAAACGGCGTCGAGGAAGTGGCGGTCGTGGCTCACGACGAGTACGGTACTCTCTGTTTCTGCAAGATAATCTTCGAGCCATCCTACGGTATCGAGGTCGAGGTCGTTGGTAGGTTCGTCCAGCAAAAGGTTGTCGGGTTTACCAAAGAGGGCACGAGCGAGTAGCACACGCACTTTTTGCTTACCGCTGATATCCTTCATGAGTTGGTAGTGGAGATCTTCTTTGATCCCAAGCCCGCTGAGAAGAGCTGCCGCATCACTCTCGGCATTCCAGCCGTCTAGATTGGCGAATTGCTCCTCCAATTCTGCCACGCGATTGCCGTCTTCGTCGGAAAAATCCTCCTTGGCATAGATGGCATTTTTCTCCTCCATCACCTCCCATAGTGTGCTGTGTCCCATCAAAACGGTGTTGAGGACGGTAAACTCATCGAAGGCAAAGTGGTCCTGACTAAGTACGCTGAGACGCTCGCCGGGTCCCAAAGAAATGCTGCCACGAGTGGGGTCTATTTGCCCACTAATGGCACGAAGTAGAGTAGACTTTCCTGCTCCATTGGCTCCAATGATACCATAGCAATTGTCGGGTGTGAATTTGAGATTGACATCCTGAAACAGGATGCGTTTGCCAAATTGGATGCAGAGGTCGTTGATCGTGATCATATATATATGTATTCGTTTTCTGTTATTGTCTTAAAACCATTTGATGCGTTTGAGCAGGAAGAATGCGCCTACCGAGATGACAACGGCAATAACTACCAACCCCCAAAATGCGATGGGAGAATGCTCCAGCCCGTTGGGCACGTTCATCCCGTATAGGCTGGCAATAAGGGTCGGGAGCATGAGCAGGATGGAAACACTGGTCATTCGCTTCATGATCGTGTTCACATTGTTGGAGATAACGCTGGCAAAAGCATCCATCGTTCCTGTTAGGATTTCGGCATGGATGGTCACGGTATTGTAGGCCTGCTTGAGCTCAATACTAACGTCTTCTGCGAGGTCTTCGTCGTATCCGATGCTGCGTCGGCTCCCCTGCAACTTGTTGATAACCGCTTCGTTGCCTCGGATGGAGGTGCTAAAGTATACGAGGCACTTTTGTAACTTCATGAGCTGCAAAAGGTCTTCGTTGCGCACGCTGCTCTCGAGAGCCTCTTCCGCTTCCATGATAAGCGAACTAATCTGCTTGAGGTACTTTAGGAACCATACGGCCGAGCTGTGTACGAGGCGGAAAATGAAATCCGTCTCGCTCGTTACCACAATCTTTTTGCGCCGGTTGTGCCCAATAAAATCGGGCATCAACTGCGTGCGATGGTAGCACACCGTTATCATAATGTGCCGCTCGGGGGAGTAAATGATACCTATAGGGATGGTGGTATAGGGAGTGGCAGAGTCGGCTGCCACGATGGGAATACGCACAATGGTTAGGTTCCAGCCCTCTTCTTCTTCCGTACGCGGACGCTCGTCGGCGTCGGCAATGTCGGCGATGAACGACTCGGGGACGCCTAGGTCGTTGGTCAAGAAGTCGAGGTCTTCTGTCGTGGGGCTTACCACTTTCATCCAGCAACCCTCGTGTAGGGTGTCGGTCTCAACAAAGCCTTTTTCGGGGTAAAAGTATCTACGCATAGTCTTTTTTTTCGTGAGAAGGGAATGCACGTTTTTATTGTAAAGTGCGTAGACGATAAGAATAAATGCCTCATTCTCCTCTTAGAGAGCAGGGCATTAGGCAGGCTTGGAGCCCTAATTATAGATTCATCTTTTGGGGGAGAGAGCTTTTGTGGGGAGGCTTTCTCTTGGGATAGCCCTCAGCCCTCCTCCTATCTATAATGAGGCGAGCGTAATAGCATGATAGACGCTCTCTCGCCTTGTTGGGTCGCTGCACTTTATGCCTATGGGCGACTTATCGTCTGAAGTCTGCGGCGGTAACGAATCGTCTGTCATTGCTTTTTATTACTTCGAATCTCTTTTAATTTGTGAGAGGAATACTCCGTCTGCAAAGGTAGCAATTTCTTGCCAATGAGAGAGACCTCCATGCCCCCTACAAAGGCGAATCTAACTATGCTCCAAACCGATAGGGGTTATGATCACTTTCATCTTGGAGCGATGAGTCACAATGAGCTGTACCAATACGGGGGATAGGCTGCGCATGTACGAGCGGTACCCCTCACGGGCAAGGGCTTCTTGCAGGTCGCGATGTCTTTTGATGTAGTTGCGCATATTGCGCACGGCATTTTGCTTGGGGTTGCTGGTAATGTTCCCTTCGATGCTAAACCATTTGAGGGCAACTTCTTGGGTGGCATAGGGGCGAGCTTCTAAGCTATAGCACAGCTCCTCTTGTGGGGTCGGCTTCCTGATCTTCCAATTCATCATAAATAGATAATAAAATATATACACATACTCTTCTTTCTTTTCCCTACTTTCTTAGTGGGGTGTGAGGGGAGAAGAGCGATAAATAAACTTCTCGTTGTGTTCCTTCCTCTCCGAGTTATTTAGGAGGGATGGGGAGAACTTTCGGTGGATGCACGCCTCTATAGGGAGAGAGAACTACATCCCTTATATATAGAATCGGGTTTTACCCCTCCCTCGGAGAGACTCCGGCTAGGTTACAGCCTTGCTCGGGGATGTCGAATTTGATCGGTAAATGCCTCCGCTCCTCGGGCTCTCTCTTTGGTAGGTAACCAGAGCAAAGGTAGCAATATTTGGGAGCTTCGTCCCCTCTTTTTCGTAAGTATATTATGCGAAGGGGAGAGTGCGTCTCGAGAGATAGATAGAGACCCTCCTACACCCTATATAGAGGGGGGCGGAGGGTCGTGTTGTGTATAAAGAGGATCTTTGTTTCGTACTATTTAGGGTCTCGATTGCGCCATTTGTAATCCAACCCCATCAGAGCTCCGGCAAAGGTGCAGATCTCGCCAAAAGCCACCATTACGGTAGGAGAGATCTCCCCCTCGGGAGGTGCATAAAACGAACAGAAGAGCAGTACGATGCCGAGCAGGGTGGTGACGGCGGCATACCAAAGCTGGAAAGAGGGTCGATTCATAGCTGAGCATACGCCTCCTTCGCGTCGAAACAAGGGCATAACTTAGTCCACTCGTTGGGAGAAATCTTGCCATCTCTATTGAGGTCAGGGCTAAGATCTCGATGTCCCACGATGCGCGCTTGGGGGTAACATCTGCGCAGCATCCTAAGGAGTAGCACAAGGGCTCCTTTTTGCTCTAGGGTGCGCGTGTCGCCGGGGGTGCCGTCGCTGAGCAATCCGCCTTCGTAGCATACCCCAATGCTTTTGCGGTTATAACCTCGGGCGTGTGCCCCAATTACATTGAGGGGGCGGAGGGGAATGATAATACCATTCCTCGGAATGTAGAAATGATAACCGGCAGAGCGCATCCCTCGGGCTTGGTGATCGCGCTCCAACTGCTCCACCTTATAGGGGCGATTGATGCGCGTGGCAGAGCAATGCACTACAATATATTGTACATTCATATACGTGTTGTCGTTTTTAATGGAGTATAGTGTCCCCTCCTCGTAGAGTTTCCATGTTTTGTTACGAGAGGAGGGGATAAGAATAAAAGGTCGGGGGTAAAAGTGGAGTCCCTTTTCACGGGGAGGAGCCGACCTTTGCCCCCTCTTAGTTAGAGTTGACGAGAGTAAGGTTAGAGCTTATTCGTTTCCATCTCCACCGGCAGATGAACCGGAACCGCCACCCCCGTTGGGAGGGGTCGTAGGCTTCCCCTTGCCCTCTGTGGATTTCCCCTTTTCGTCAACAAGGGTGAAGCGGATACGGCGGCGCGCATCTTTGAGCAGCATACCGGGCAAGAAGTGTAGCGTAGGGGTGAGAATATTGCTGTGCGTAAACTCTTTGACGCTCTTGGCAGCCTTGCTACGCATATTGAAGCGCAGTCGCCCCAATTCTCCTATTTCTACGATATTGCCCTTGGCCAGTTCGTCGGCAATGAGGCGCGTGAGTGTGCTGATAACGCTGAGTACATCGCCTCGAGAGATGGCAGAGATCTGACCGATAAGCGAGATAAGATCTTCGAGACCCGTGGTGGCACGCGGTTCGGTTTGAGCGACAACAACTTCTTTGGGATTCGCTTTGTCGAAGTTAAGGGTTCGACGGACCACACGATAATTTACAGACATAACTTTTGTCGGAATAAATAGTTAATAAAATGTTTTTGCTCTCCTCGTGGAGGGGGTGTGGGGGATGGAGTGTGGCGTAGTACTAAAGAATGCGTCTTTGATAGGGGTAAGCCGGCATTGTCTTCAAAGCTTCTTGTTCTCTTCCTCTTCTACACAAAATACAATGTAGATTAGGGGGGAGAGTCTTCTGTAGTATGGCTTGTTGCTCCTATTCCCACTTGTGCTGGAGAGCGCCCTCTCTCTCGTGGATTGCATTGCAAAGGTAAAGCGAGATTTTGCGCTGTGCAATAGCCTCGCCCAAAATGTGCCGCGTTGTGCTGCTTTGTGTCGTTTTGTGCTGTGTTGTGCTTCTTTTTTGGGGGTTGATTGAACCCGACGACAATCTCCGTTTAACTCGAAAAGGGGGGCATCAAAACTAAAAAGAGCTCTCCGAAAAGTTGCATACAAAACCTAAGAAGAGCCGCATCAAGCTCTGTTTTGAGCAATGACGCGACTCTTCTTTGGGCCTCTCTCTGATGAGGTTCAAGTTGCAAATACTATTCCAAAATCGGATGAGTGGGCCCTACTTTGAATCGGGAGCTACAGGCATGAGCCGGTACTTTCTGGTTGAAGGCCTCGATGGCGTCGTTCATTGCCTTTACCGTCTCCGAAGAGTTCAGGTCGCTACGCGTTTTCTTTCCGCAGTTTATTCCTGTATCGGCTATTCCCACAGAGGCCGGCAAATTGTCCGAAGCATCCGAAAGGGCAAAGACCCCATTGCCATACGGTTTCCTTTGGCTTACGCCGGGATTTCCGTCTTGTGGAAGAGTGCCGGCATTGAAACAACCGTAGAGTTCCGTATTCTTTTCGGACGGTGCTACGCACAATCCCGCTGATGCTCCTCCTGTATAAGTTGCGCCGTTCACCACCTTTATATCCCCGACATTATAGCAGGCTGTAAAAGTGCTTCGGACGTCGTTCGGTTTATTCGTATTAAACGCGGCCTCTCCCGTTATCCCTCCGGCTCGTCCGTCTCCACGTACAGAGAGTGTGCCGTAGTTGACACAGGCTATCATGAAAGAGGGCATATCGTACCCTTGCTGCGAAAGATCGCCCACACATCCGGCCACGCCTCCTGTAACCCTGTTTTCGTCGGATAGGGAGAGCACCTCGGCATAGTTCGAGCATTTTATCATCGTCCCTCCGTAAAAATAGCCGATGACACCTCCCATATAGACGGCTCTCTTATCGGAGGATACAGTCCCTTTGACCGTACAGTTTTCTACGGTTCCTCCTATGTTGCTCCCGGCTATTCCTCCGATAGTCATAGCTGAACTGGTGTTGTTGTCACAATTCCCTTTTATGTCGCACTCTACGGTGAGGTCTTTGACGGTGGAGTTCGGATATAGTATAGCGACAAGACCGGTATGCTGATAGGTGCCTTGTGTCATCTTCAATCCTTTAACTGTGTGATTGTTTCCATTGAGTTTGCCCTGGAATCCAACGGCCGCACCACTTGCATTGTCTTTCGTATATCCCAAGGGATACATTTCGTGCCCGCCGAAATCCAGGTCTGCGGTCAGATTGATAGTCAGTCCATTCTTAGGAATCGTTTTGTTGCCGACCTGCTCGCAAAGCCATAGCCACTCCTCCGGGCTCTTGATATTATAGGTCTTTCCGTCGGCATCGGGAGTTACGGGCGACGTAGTTACCCCATCCCATTTGGCTAGGTTGGCTTCTCCGCCGGGGATAACTGCGCTACCTGTCCAGTTGGATACCGTTACTTCGGTCGTCTCGAGTTTCTCCTTGCCCACGGTGAGGTGATAGGTGTAGCTCTTGCCTTGCTCAAAGGAACTTCCTGGCAGCTTAGCGGTCATCGTCTTGCCACCTACGGCAAGGGAAATATCAAATACAAGGTTAGCGTCCGGGATGAGCACAGTGTAGGTGCTGCCCGTCTTGCCATCGCCCTCGGCGTAGGGTGTGAATGCTCCATGAATGAATTTGACATTCTCCACCTTGGCATCGGCAGGAAATTCGGAGTTGAAGCCGGCTATCTTGACAATGAAGCGTGATGTCAGGCGTTTCATCTCTAAATTCAATGCCTGATCCGTCTTTTTTACCTGCTTAAGCTCTATTGCCATGAAGTCTGCTTTAGCGATATTTTCTTTAGTACTCTGGTCTGTTTGAAGATCAGGTACTTCCCCTTTCAAGGCTTTCAAGCCTACTTCGGCCGGATAAAAGGCTTCGAGATCAATCCGGTCTTTCACCCAGAGGAGATACTTACCGTCTTTGGGCGTCCAGACAGAGCCATCGAAACGATAGATGGCATACTCTTTGACATCACTATTTTCTTTCCGGGCTACAAAGATTTCGTCGCCTACGTTGAACTTGCCCTGCTCCTCCTCCGTGCCCAACGGCATGGAACGGGTGGCGGCAAACGGGTTGCCGATGCTGGCTGTAATCCGCACGGCATTTTCGGGCACTTGGTCTGCCCGGGGCTGGTCAAGTTTGCTGTTGCAGGCGGTCAGCCCCCCAAGGAGAGCCGCCGCTGCAAGCGTTATCATTACGTTGAGTTTCATTGCATCAAAAAGTTTTTATTCCGTCTCAATGTCGTTCGTACCACCGTCGGTCCACGGCCTAGCGGAGAAGCCGCCAACGATTACGACGTCTTTGCCCACGGAGAGGGTGAGGTTGTACTGCGTATCGGGTGCGAGGGTGACTTCGTTCGAAGACTTCCATGTATACGTCTTGCCTCCTATGGCAATCTTTACCGTGAAGCCGTTGGAAGCGATGCTCTGCGGCATGAGGATGCATTCGTACTTCGCCACGGCACTCTTCGTTTTACCTTCGCCGGCGGCGTAAGCAGCCTCAAAGAGTTTAATGGGTTTCACCACGCTCTGCCCATCTAGCACATCGGTGATGAGTGTCCATGAGGCTTGGGTCTTTGTGCCCTCCACGCTCACTGCGGTGATGGGGTTGGTGGCGGTGCCGGAGCCGTCGATGTTGAGCTGCGTGCCGAGATTCACCGTGAGGTTGAGCTTAGCGAGGCGGTGCTTGAGCTCCACTTTTATCTTGCCTTGTGGGGTCAGGTCGGTGGCGCTGGTGGGGTCCACCTCGTGGTCCTTCATCACGAGGATGTCGCTTTCGTTCAGACTGTCGGCACTGCTCTGGTCTTCTCTTACCGCAATACTTACGGGTACGACGTCGGTGGTCTTCCAATTTTCGTCGGTCAGTGTGACGCCGGGGATGTATACGGCGGCTACGTTCACCTTTTGCGTCTTGTTCTGCCAGAGCATCACCTTTTTAGCGGTGCCGTCGCTGTTGTAGCTCACCCAGTCGCTACCCTCTTTCTTCATGAGGGCGTTGTAAGAATAGTCGTCACTTACGGGGTTCTTTACACGAAGTTGGAACATCGTAAGGTTGCCGGTTTCCATCCCGGCACGGGTTTGTGGGCGAGTTACGTCGGTAGCCACGCGGATGACGCCGTCGGCAGGGAAATGATCGGTGGGGGTAATGAGGTTTTTGTCATGGCTGCATGCAGCAGCGGCAAGTGCGGCAACGGCAAGCATTGCCAGGTTCTTTATTGTCTTCATTATCTAGATTATTTTTTTGTTATTGAAATTCGTATTGAGGAATGAAAATGTTTCTTTCGTCGGGGGTTCAACCCAACGGGTTCTCGGGTGTGGGCTCGGCCTCGCCGGGGCGTAGCACAACGCGCTGTATGCTCTTGGTCAGATTGCGTATCTCCATTTTGGGGAGAAACTGTATGCGTGGTGCTTTTAGCGTGTCGGCGGTCACCTCTTTCTCCGTGGCCATGCGTTTGCCGGTCGAGACAACTCGGAACGAACCGAGGTCGGCGAGAGCTACCGACCGCCCGGCAAGTATCTCTTCGCGCACGATCTCGGCAAGGGCGGCGATGGCACTGCGTACATCGGCACGCGAGAGTGCCGTGGCCTTGATGATACGGTTTTCCACCTGATGGGAGGTAATCTTGTTTTGTACAATGGGGGATGCGTAGTAAACGGCCTTACCCTTGTTTTTGCCTACATAGACAACTCCTTTTTTTATTTGATGGATCAACATTTACTGCTTTATTTGATGGGTTATATACTCATTCTGCTTTACTTATACTCCCGGCCGGGGCCGTAGTGTGAGTGCGACAGGTGGGGGCCTTAGTTCGCCTTGGCTTCTCCGCCGGGGATAACTGCGCTACCGGTCCAGTCGGATACCGTTACTTCGGTCGTCTCGAGTTTCTCCTTGCCCACGGTGAGGCGGTAGGTGTAGCTCTGGCCGCTATCATACGTAAATTCCGACAGCTTGGCGGTCATCGTTTTGCCGCCTACTTCAAGGGAAATCGTATTGTGCGCAGCATCCCAGGGAACAAGCACCGTGTAGGTGCTGCCCGTCTTGCCCTCGCCCTTGGCATAGGGTATGTATGTTCTTAGAGGGGCACTTGCGTTTGCCTTGTTAAGGAACCTGACGTTCTCCACCTTGGCATCGCCGGGAAATTCGGATTTGAAGCCGGCTATCTCGACAATGAGGCGTGTCGTCTTGCGATACATCGTAAAGTGCAACGCCTCTTTCGTCTTTGCTTGGTCAAGCCCTACCGACATTAGGTCTGCTTTAGCGATTTTTTCTGTACTGCTCTGGTCTGTTGGATGATGATATATCTCATGATTAAATCCTTTCTCGCCCCATTCGGCGGGATAGTAGGCATCGAAACGATCCATATCACTTTTCCAAAGGAGGTACTCGCCCTCTTTGGGCGTCCAGGCAGAGCCATCGAAACGATAGGTGGCATGCTGGCTACTGTTGAGAGTGTGCACAAAGATTTCGTCGCCCACGTTGAACTTGCCCTGCTCCTCCTCCGTGCCTAGTGGCATGGAACGGGTGGCGGCAAACGGGTTGCCGATACCGACTGTAATCCGCACGGCATTTTCGGGCACTTGGTCTGCCCTGGGGGCTTTGTCGAGTTTGCCGTTGCAGGCGGTCAGCCCCCCGAGGAGAGCCGCCGCTGCAAGCATTGAGATGAAAAAATGGTTCTTCATATTCCTTTTTTCTTTTTTTGAAGTTGGTTTCTTAGTCAGTGCTTACTATATTCAATCTACCGCTTCTCCGCCTGTGATGTCTTCGGCTGCTCCCCAGTCGTTGATAACCACTTGATCCAGCTCGATGCGGTTGCGCCCGACAATGAGTTTTACGGTCTGCTTCTTGCCCTTGACGAGGGTGAGCGGTGTGGGATGGGTGTAGACGTAGTTCTTGCCATCGATGGTGATCGTGAACTTCTGCACCGCCTGTGGCATGATAACGGAAGCGTACGCCTCGTTGGCCTTCAGCGTCTGTAGGTGGAAGGGTGCGGCATCGCCCTTGAGCGTAATTACGCCCTTGAGGTAATCGATGGTGCCTTCGTTCTTAGCCTCGGTGCCTACCGAAGCCACGGTGGGTGTTTTGCTGAACTCGTTGCGGTAGGTCAGCTCTACAATAAGCTTAGACATCATGTGGTCGAAGCGGAGCGACACGGGGTTGTCGGTGGCTTTGAGCCCGGCTTTGCTCTCGCCCGTATTGACGGCCACAAGTAGGTCGCTCTCCATCTGTTTCTCGATATCTACCTTCACGGGGTCGGCTTTGAAGTCGGCAATGGCGCGTGCAGGGTAAACGGAGAGGAAGAAGTGGGGCGTGGACATGTTTGCCCATTTCATAAGGGGCGTAGGCAGCCACTTGCCGCCTTTCAGCTCGTTGAGGGAGTTGTTTACCACCAGGTTGGCAGTGGGTACCTCGTCGGCAGTGCCTGTCCAGGCATAGACACTGATTTTGTCGCCTTCGTCGAACCGGGAGGCATCGCCCGTGGTGGAGACGCGGGTCAGGTTGTCGATGGAGGTACTTACGGTGATGTACTCAGGCTCGGTCTCTGACTGCACCTGCTTGTTGTTGTGGCAGCTTACGAGCACAACGGCTGCCAGCACGGCAGCGAAAAGAGTCTTTTTCTTCATACTTGCTAATTTTATGTGATTGAATTTGAATAGTTTAGAGATAGGGGGGAAAGGGGGGCATCCATTTCGTCATTTGCCCCCGTTTAGTCATCAGGGTTGAGTATTTCTCCAACTATTGTCCACCCCTCTTCCCAGTCGCTGATACGTGTGGGTTTGATGTGCATAAAGGGTTTGAGTTCGGAGTATTTCATCTTCAACGTATACTTGCCTGCCGGCTTCATGATCGGGGCCTCTGCAGCGCACTCGCGCAGGCTTCCGTCCGTAAGGCGGAACGTAAACCGGAGGTAGGCATATGCATCATGGCTCACCGTGGGCATCGGGCGAAGGGTCTCGGTCTTGATGAGTCCGTTTTGCTCGATGGCACTCTTGCCTTGGGCCGGCTGCTTGTTGTTAGAAGCTCTACCCCAAATGCCTTCGGCTCCTTTTTGCGAGGGCACAAGGGCATCGGCAGCATTGAGTACCATCGTTTCGAGCCTCGTGCCCCGGGGGGCGCCCTCCACCTCTACCGTAAGCTCCGAGAGGATGCGGCGCAGGCTGAGACCGATACGGCTATTCTTATCCCTCGGGAGGCTGATGTGCCCCACGGCATAGTGGGCGTGCTCGGCAGAGGTGGAAGCCTCCCGAAGTTTGAGCAACAGGGAGGAAAAGGTCTCGTCACCCTCCGCCCCGAAAGGCTCGATAAGGTTGGTCGTAGCCACCACGTCGTACTCCCCAACGGGAAGGGGATGAATGTCGAGGGCGATCAGAAACTTACTACCATACTGACGCTTAGCCACGAGTTTGCCACCGGCTTGGAATATCCATATCCTGACGTTTTTGATTTCACGGCCGGCATCGGCAGGGTCTGCCCAGGAAAGAGCGGCAGAAAGTCCGTAATCATCATGCTCTGTATCCTTGTCGTGGCAAGAGGTAAGCGAGAGTGTGGCCAAAGCCAAAAGTGACATGACGGAGAGTGCTAAGAGTCTCCGAAGTGTGTAATAAAAGGGTGTTTGTTTCATTGTTTAATCCTCCTTTGCTGTTTCCGAACGGCGCGCTTTGGCAGCCTTCTTTTCGTTGAAGTCTCGGCCTCGGCCCACGGCCTTGATACGGGTGGCACTGATACCTCGGGTGGTCAGCCATGTTTTGAGGGCTTCGGCACGCTTCTGAGACATCCGTAGGTTAACGGCAGCGTTGCCCACTGTGTCGCACCAACCTATTATGATGATATTCAGCTTCGGATTCTCTTGTAGTAAGCGCAGTGTCTGTTGCATTTTCGCCTCCTCTTCGCTCGAGATCGTCGCACTGTTGAAGGCGAAGTAGACGGTGGGGAAGTCGATGGCTGTCGCACTCTCTACGGGGGCGATACTTACTTCGGGATCGGGGTCTTCCGTTGTCGTTGACTGATCCAGGGGTTCGGTCTTCTTTGTTGCTTCCGGTTCGTTGTCCACTTTCCGTGCCGCATGTTCGTAAAGCGTGTCCCCCTCGGGTATGCCCGGCTCGATGGGCTTCAATGCCTCCGTTCTCTTCCTTTGCTTACCGAAAGCATAGGTGAGCTTCAGACCGCCTTCGTAGAGCCGGTTGGTTTTGTAGCTCTGCTCGGGGATGCGGTCGAAGCGTTTGCCAAGAAGCTGCGTGAAGCCGCCGTAGATGCCGAGCTCCCAATGCCCGTACACCCGATACCCGATTTGCGCCTCGCCACCCCACCCGGCATGCCATTGCGCCTCAAGCCCCATAACGCTCTCGTCGTTGGGAATCGTCACGAAACGAGCCTTCGTACGCACAAGCGAGACAAGGGGGGAGACCTCCATGCGCCAGCGGCAATTGCCGGAATGGAAGAATCCCAATAAGTTGATATTGCCCTGCAGACTAAAACTCTGGGCATTGATGCAACTTTTGAGGTCGTTGTAGTTCCAACCCTCGAAGTCGATGACGGGAGCATGGTAGCGCACGAGGTCTCTGCCCAGCCAGTAGTTAGCGTCGACATCGCCCTTGCGGACGCCGAGCGTGACTTCTTCCCACTTCAATGCGCCCTCGAGAGAGAGTACAGAATTAAATCGGTAACCACCGAAAAGGCCTGCACTCCACCCGGCTCGAAACTTATCGGCAGCGGCCGAAACAAATGTAGACGACCCTGCTGACACTCCACCACGAAGTCCGGTGTACCACCCCAGATCCGTGGTTCGCCCTTCCGGAGCCGGCTGTGCATGGGTGGGGAGAATTATCCCTCCAAGCAGTACCGCCAACAACACAATTCTTTTATAATTCATATCTTGATTTAATTTAAAATATTCGCTTCTTGGTATTTAGATGTGGATAAGAGTTTGTCGCAACGTCGCTTGGTCTCCTCCCGATGGCTTCGCATGAATCTCCTGATCGTCCGTGGCGAGAGATCCTCAAGCAGATGTTTGTGTGCCAACGCATCGAAAGGAATGGAAAAGGAACAGAGATAGGAAAGGGTCGCTCCTCGCATGGAAAGCTCAAAGAGCGTCTTATCCATCTCGGTAGAGAACCCAATGGTTATTCCGCTCTCGCTATCCTCCGTTATGTATACCCAATACATTCCCGTCTTCATCCTTCTTTTCGTTTTGATGACGATACAAAACTTGATGACGGTACAAAATTAAAAAAGAGGGATTTTGGGGATGTGCCATATTTGGAAAAAAGCGTCTCATATTTGCAAGAGACTCTAAATCAGATAGGTATAAATGAGGAAAAAGTTGCCATCTCGGCTCTTTTTCCCCCTTTGAGGGTTACTTCCCTATCTTCTTTTCTTTGGAGATGACCTTGTATTCCGATGGTGACATGCTGTAGTAGGATCGGAAGCAGCGGTTGAAGGTGGAGCGAAAGTTGAAGCCCTATTGGTATTCCACCTCGTTGATGTTTCGATTGCGATTTTCTGTCAGTAAGGAGAGCGCTAACTGCGCAAAGTTTGCTGCCGGATTTTGGTTTATTACTCCTATCTGAACAATCCGCCGCAATTTCATCGGATGATTTATTGAGCGATTGAACAGATTCTACAAACGGACTTTCAAGAAGCGAGGAACACTCCCCTCGGCCGAGACAGTAGTGTTTTTAATGGGAAAAGTAGCGTGGAAGAAAACCCAACCTCCTATGCAAGATCGCGGACTCTTTTCAAGGATTGGGATGCTCAGAGAGAGAGAGTACAAAAAATAATATCTAAAGAAAAAGAAGTGACGATGGACTCCATGCTAGGATACTTCCCTTACACACTTTTCCAAACACTACCTGTTCCCCTAGCAGCAAGAGGAAAGAAAGGGATATGGCAGGAGGGGACGGGAACTCTCTCCACCGCCCCACGTCTAGTATCCGACAGAAAAAAAGAACCCCGCGGCAGGGTCACTAGGAGCCTCTGCCGCAGGGCAATCAAGAATATAAATTATGGGGAAAAGAACTTATCAGCGAGAGCAAGAGAGGGCGGACATATCTACCAAGATGCTCATCTCATCTACCTGCCCAATGCCAATAAATCTTCCTAAAGAGCCGAAAAGGGCGACTACTTACGGAGGTAGGGGAACATGCGACGTGCAGCCTCTTCTAGCTCCTCACGGAAGTCGGGGTGCGCTATGGAAATAAGAGCAAGAGCACGCTCCGCCACCGTCTTACCACGCAAACGCGCAATACCAAACTCCGTTACGATGTAATCGACTTCGTTGCGACCGGTCGTTACCACAGAACCCTCTTTGAGGACGGGAACAATGCGTGACAATTCGCCTCCGCGCGCTGTTGAGGGCATGGCTATAATGCTGATACCTCCTTTAGAACGCTTGGCTCCGCGAAGGAAGTCTACCTGCCCTCCCGATCCACTGAATAGAGAATAGCCAATGCTCTCCGCTGTAAGTTGCCCCGTAAGATCCACTTCGATACAAGAATTGATGGAGACGATATTTTCGTTTTCACCAATAACATAGGGGTCATTGGTGTAATCTACCGGATACATGGCAACGTCTTCGTTCCCTTGAAGGAACTTGTACAACTCTTGAGAACCAAAGGTAAAGGCAGAGACCACCTTGCCGGGCAAGAGCGTTTTTGCCTTACCATTGATAATGCCCTTCTGCATGAGTTTCATCACACCATCGGTAAACATCTCGGTGTGAATACCCAAGTCTTTGCGGTCGTGCAGGTTGTTGAGAACGGCATCGGGGATAGCCCCAATACCAAGCTGTAGGGTAGCTCCATCGCCAATAAGAGAGGCGCAATACTCCCCAATCTTAGCCTCTACGGGGCCAACGGCTCTCCCGGGCACTGTTACGAGAGGCGCATCTTCTTCGATAATATAATCGAGACGCTCTACGGGCACTGCGGTATCTCCGCCCAAGAAAGGCATCTGTTTATTAAGAATCCCCACTACCACCTGTGCCTTATCTACGGCAGCACGAGAATAGTCGCACGATACCCCCAGAGAGCAAACGCCCTCAGCATTGGGGCGAGAGAGCTGTACTACAGCTACATCCACGGGGTAGAAACCCTCTTTGAGCAGAGCCGGCACCTCATGGAAGTGACAAGGCAAGAAGTCAAGCAGGCCCTCTTTGTAGGCGGTACGCGATTGCTTGTCCATAAAGTTGATCATGGGGTGTACCTTCTCTTTCATCTCGGGCAAGAGATAGAGAGCCTTCCCGAAGTAAAGTACGTGGAAGAGATTGATATGGGGCATGGTTTCGCGCTGTGCGTACATAGCCTCAATGTAGAGGTCTACATGAGCTGCCCCACTCCCAATTACTACGTTTGCGCCCTCAAAAAGCGAGCGGCGCACTGCCTCTTCGGCAGAAACAAGATGTTCTTTGTAATGGTTTTGCCAATTCATATCGTTAAGAAATGGATTTATTTCGTTGTAATAAGCACGTTTGCTCCGGGCATTCCCTCGGCAATATAGCGTTCGAATTCCTCTTTACTTTTGGTAGTAAAGTAACTACGATCGCATACCGCAAGGAAGGTCAAAGGCTCTCTATCCAGCACCCAATTGAGCAATTCTGCCATGGAGGGGTCGTTGGGTAGAGCGTAGTACTCTTCGTAAGAGAGCTTGAGGAAGGCCGTGTAAAGCCCTACCCCACGCCGATCGACAAGGTAACCTCCATCCAAAAGTAGAGGCGTGAGAAAAGCCCCGGGTTTCCCCAAATCGTAGCGAGAGGGGTAACTAACAACGGTAGAGCCATCGGCGGATAGCTGGATAGGCACCAACTCTCGATAGTCCCCGCGGGTCTTGTAAATAACAATAGGGGCTTGGGCAGCCGCGATGGGGCGTCCGGCACCAATTCGATCCGGCACAACCTGCCCGGAGGTATTGTTATCCCCAGCCTCTACCGGCATTCCAACGTAGATAGACGAGGGTAACTCCGATTCCTTTTGATTCATCTCTTGCTTTTTCTTTGTCGAACAAGCCCCTAGCAAGGTCACTCCCAAGAGGAGAGCTACCATCGGGAGCAATCGATTCTTTTTATTTTTCATACGAATGGTGGATACAAATTTGAATAGGGATTATCGTTGATCCGGTGGGAAATTGGCACTGCGACGCACCTCATAGGCCGCCTTTGCCCCTTGAGGGGTTGCTACAATCAGGAGGTACTCCACGGAGGGGATAGCACGGAGCATTTTCTCGGCACGCTCAGCCCCTAGAGCCATAGCCGCTGTGGCCAAAGCATCGGCGCGGTAGCAATCGGGATGCAGGATGGTGGCACTCAGCACATCCGTCTCGGCAGGTCGCCCCGTGTGTGGGTCTATAGTGTGAGCATAGAGAGTGCCATCTTCGCGCACTTTGAAGTTGCGGTAATTACCCGAAGTAGCCACTCCGCCTCGCTCCCCCGGTAGATCTATGATCGTTTCATACTCCTCGTAATGCTCCAAACCTGTGCTATCGAGGACGGGTTTATTGATGCCAATGCGCCAGGGTTTCCCCTCGGGATTCACACCGCCATAGGCGATCTCACCCCCAATCTCTATCATATAATCTCGGATTCCTTTGACACGTAGGGCACGAGCTACGTAATCGGACGCCATCCCTTTGGCAATGGAAGAGAAATCAATTTGCATCCTAGGGTCTGCCTTCTTAAGCGTATCTCCACGGAGCGTTACCTTATCATAACCAACAAAGGAGAGAATACTATCGATGGCAGAAGCCGGCACCTCACCGCCCTTCCAAGGCGAAGGAGAGAAGCCAAAGCCCCACGCATTGACAAGGGGAGCCACCGTTACATCATAAAATCCGCCCGAGAGGCGACCATACTCCTGGGCGGTCGTCAGCAATTCCACAAAACCCTCGTTGACAAGCTCCGTACGATTGTTGTTAATGGCATAGAGCAAGGAGGTTGAATCGAAAGGGTTGGCGGTATAGTTTAGTTCGCTCAAAGCCTGCTCCACCTTGAGGTGTGCCGAGGAGTCGGCTGCGTACTTCATGTGGTAGAGTGTATGAAAAACCTCGCCCATCTCACTGATGTAGGCAGGGCGAGAAGGCTTACAAGCTTGTAATTGCAGCAGTAAAAGAAGCCCCAAGAAGGGCGAAAAACGCAAATGATTCGCTTTCATTCCTTACCAATTTCTTCCCTTATATTGTATTCGTTGCGGTTGCTATATTGCCGGCTTAGCAGCTCGCCCAAAAAGCCGGCGCAGAAGAGTTGTGTACCAATAATCATGGCAGCCAAGGCGATGTAAAAGTAGACTCTGTCGGTCACGAGAGGTGCCGGAATCCCCCGCGAGAGGGCTACAAACTTAGTCACGAGCACCACAATGAGCGCAATCATCCCGATAAGGAAAACCAAACTCCCCCAGAAGCCAAAAAAGTGCATGGGCTTACGACCGAAACGGGAAGTAAACCAAAGGGTAAGCAGGTCTAGGTAGCCATTGAAATAGCGATCCCAGCCGAACTTAGATACTCCGTACTTGCGTTTCGTATGCACCACGGGCTTCTCCGTAATACGTGTAAAGCCGGCATTTTTCGCCAAATAGGGGATATAGCGGTGCATATCGTTGTAGAGCTCGATACTTTTTACCACCTCGTGGCGGTACGCCTTGAGCCCACAATTGAAGTCGTGCAGATTGCGAATCCCCGAAACGCGCCGTGCCGTGGCATTGAACAACTTGCTGGGGAGGTTTTTGCTCAGCACCGGGTCGTAGCGTTTTTTCTTCCATCCACTGACCAAGTCGTATCCCTCCTCGGTGATGAGGCGGCACATCTCGGGTAGCTCCTCAGGTTGGTCCTGCAAATCGGCATCAAGGGTACACACAATGCGTCCGCGCGCTCGAGCAAAACCGCATTGCAAGCCGGGCGACTTGCCATAGTTGCGAGCAAAGCGAAGCGCACGCACCTCGGGATATTCGGCCGCCAAGCTCTCAATCTCGCGCCACGAGCCATCGGTGCTACCATCATCCACAAAAATCACTTCGTAGCTGTAGTGAGCAGAAATCATCGCCTGGTGGATGCGGCTATGCAACTCGCGGAGCGACTCCTCTTCGTTGTAGAGAGGAATGACCAAAGAGACCTCTACAGGATATTCCTTATCAGGCATAGAATGGTACAAAAAGCTGCCCACTCTCCCGGAGTATTTTGTCTCCCAAGCAAAGGAAAAAGGAGACGACCCTTGGAGGTGGGCAGAAGGGTTATATTTTAGAAGTCCAAGTGATCTGATACCGGCATTGTGGTGGGTTTAGGAGTTGCAGGAGGCATGTTCTTTACCTCCTTAACGAGGGGAGCTAAGGGACCTTTTGCCCCACCGGCAATATCTTTGATACCCCCAATGGCGGAGAGGATGCCTGTAGCCTCGAAGGGGAGGTAGACAACCTTGTCGCTCTTGCTGGTGCCCATCGTACCCAAAACTTCGAGATAACGCATGGCTATAAGGTACTGAGCCGGATCTGCTCCGGAAGATTCTACAGCAGCCGTAATACGGCGAATGGCTTCGGCTTCTCCCTCAGCGCGGAGTATCTTTGCCTGCTTTTCTGCCTCGGCAGCAAGTATCTCGGCTTGGCGAGCACCCTCAGCATGGTTGATAGACTGCTGCATCTTACCTTCCGACTCACGGATAACCGCTTCTTTTTGCCCCTCGGCCGTAAGGATTTGGGCACGCTTATCACGCTCGGCACGCATCTGCTTCTCCATCGCATCGCGGATGTCTCGGGGAGGATTGATATCCTGCAACTCTACACGATTGACCTTAACGCCCCACTTGTTGGTGGCCTCATCGAGAATATCGCGCAACTTACTATTGATCGTATCTCGGCTGGTAAGAGTCTCGTCGAGATCCATTTCTCCGATAACGTTACGCAAACTAGTCTGCGTAAGCATCTCAATAGCCACCGGCAAATTACTAATCTCATACATAGCTCGCATGGGATCTACAATCTGGAAGTAGAGTATGGCATTGATCTCCGTTACCACATTGTCGCGTGTAATCACACTCTGGCGAGCAAAGTCGTATACGGTCTCTCTCAAATCAATATGGGTGATGCTGCTAAAGCGTACTACGGGAGTACCCTTAGAGCTTTGTAACGTATAACGCCAAGTCATCGGGCGCGCCTTGTCTATAAAAGGCATAATGATATTAACCCCCGAAGAGAGCGTTTTGTGATAGCGACCTAGTCGCTCGATAATCACCGTTTCACTCTGTTGGACAATCGTAAGCCCCTTAGAGATGAAGAAAATAACGAGCAATAAAATAGCTCCTACTACTATAAGCGTACTACTCATATATGTATGTATTTTTATTAGGATATGAAACTAACTCTCGAAAGGTTCTACGACAAGTACAATACTATCGTAGCTCACCACCTTTACAAAAACATCTTGGGGAATCTCTAGATCTTCGGCGAGCACCACCGCGGGCCACTCGTCTCCATCAATGGCAACGCGCCCTCCCTGCCGAGCAGAAACCACTCGCACCACTCTTGCCTTTTTGCCGATAAGCGCATCCATCCCCGTAGTGGGGGCTTTCTTGTTCTTGGATAGTCTCTGGAGCAAAGGACGCAACAGAAAAAGTGCCAGCAAGCTACCCAACGCAAAGACAAGTACCTGCCAAACAACCCCTAGCCCCAGCAGGGCCGGGATACACGCCCCCAAAGCCCCGGCTCCAAAGCAAGCCAATACAAAGCCGGGAGTAATGATCTCGGCTGCAAAAAGCAGGATAGAGGCTATAAGCCAAATAAGTGCAGCATTCATTGTTATCTCCTATTTGTGTTCTAGCTTCTTGGGCTGCGCTCCTTGGCGATCGCCCTCGTAGCGGAAAAATATCCAGAAAAGAATCGTGATTACAAGAGCGTAAGCAGCAAAGAAATACCAGCTGGTAGCCCACCCTTCGAGACGAGCTACGGCATCATGCTCACTCTCCACAAAATAATTAACGACCCACTGCGCCCCCAACGTACCGATGGTGGCTCCAATACCGTTGGTCATGAGTATAAACAAGCCTTGTGCGCTCGATCGCATACTACTATCCGTCTCACGATCGACAAAGAGGGAGCCGGACACGTTGAAGAAGTCGAAGGCCATCCCGTAGACAATCATACTGAGGACGAAAAGCCAGAGCCCTCCGCTTGGATTCCCAGCCCCGAGGAGCGAGAAACGAAGCACCCAACAAATCATGGCAATCAGCATAACTCGTTTGATACCGAGGCGACGAAGGAGGAACGGAATGAGCAGAATACAAAGAGTTTCGGAGATCTGAGAGAGAGAAATAAGCATGTTAGAATGCTTTACTCCAAAGGCCTCTGCATACTCAGGTAGCTCTCCAAAGGCGCCGAGATAGGGGTTGGCAAAACCGTTGGTAATCTGCAAATTGATCCCGAGTAGCATCGAAAAGAGGAAGAAAAGTGCCATCTTAGGCTCACGGAAGAGCGTAAAAGCCTTGAGCCCGAAGGCCTCGGACAGACTTTTTTTCTCGCCTCGAGGAGCCGTAGGGCAGTGGGGCAAGAAGAAAGAATAGAGGAAAAATAGAATCCCTATCCCTCCCGAGAGGAGGAACTGTAGGGGCGTCTCCTGGAAGCCAAGAGCGTCCACCGCCAGCATACTCACGATAAAACCGATAGTACCAAAGATACGAATGGGAGGGAATGCCTTCACAATATCTTCGCCCGCCTGCTCCAAACCGGAATAAGCCACCGAATTACTCAGAGCCAACGTGGGCATATAAAAGGCAACACTGAGCGTATAAAGGGGGAAAAGGGCAGAAAAAGTAGGAGCATCCCCCAGCGATTGTGCCACGTAGGAGAGGGCAATCATGGCGCCACCGGCGATCACATGACAGAGCCCCAATAGGCGTTGAGCAGGGATCCAGCGGTCTGCCACAATCCCCATAAGTGCCGGCATAAAGATGGAGACAATACCTTGGATGGAATAAAAAATACCAATTTTATCCCCCAAGCCATGCGTACCCAAATAACGCCCCATAGAGATAAGATAAGCCCCCCAAACGGCAAATTGGAGGAAATTCATAACAATAAGTTTGAGGCGAAGGTTTACGTTTTTCATCGTGCTCTATCTCTTGTTTTTGTCAAGTGCTACTCTCTTTTGTATTCAAACGTCATCTCTCAATGCGAAACAAAACTCCTCTCTCTAAAAATACGAGTCTCCCATCGACACCTAAGCGGCAATCGAGGGAAGACTCGTCAAAGAGGTGGTTTACTCATAGGTCGTATGGATAATCCCCAAACGTATCTTGCTCTTATCTAACTTAATACGCACCCCGGAAGGGAATAAGTAATGCGCCACTCCCGTAACGCTGGAGGACGAAGATCCTGATTTCCCTCCCTCTAGGCTTACAGGCACAAGTAGCAAGCGAAGGGGTTCCTTTATCTCTATAGAAGAAGCTGTCTCCGACTTATGATTCAAAACATGTCGGGTAATCAACTTACTGATGTTACTGAAATTGTACTGCCTAGACAAGACACTGTACTCCGACGACAAGAAAGCAATATCGGGTTGTGTGAGGTGCGATTGCCCTGTTTCGAAGAAGTTCTTTACAGAGTCCGCAGGTAGTAGCAAAAGATACTTCGGCGGCTGCAACACGGTACGCCCATGGGCTGGGATGTCTACAGGGAGGGTCAATTTGGCTTCATTAAAAAGCCTCTTGGTCTTTTGGTTCCAGCCGGACTTCACCACCTTATTAAGGTCTTCTGTAGTGAGCGTAAGCTCCGTTGCCAGACCCAATGGCGAAGTAATGAAACTGTATGTGCTGTTGGGCTTCAAGAGCTCATCCCTATTGGCATGATCGAATTGCTGCGAGAGATAGAGCTGATTGGTATTGGCAAAGCGATACGAAGCTCGCTTGTGATGTATAGAATCTGCCTTACCATCTGCCGTTTTTCCATTCACGGTATAAGTATAGTAGATAAGCAATGCCGTACTATAGACGCTAAGCATGCAGCCCGACCCCGTAGAGGCTTCCACATAAATCCCCCTCAAGAGGTTTTCTTCAAAGGCTTTCTGATTGTCGAAATACTCGGGATGCTGTACAGAGGCGTCGTAAAAACGCTGACCAATCTCCCTATCCACAGGGATATAGATGTAATGGTCTCCTACCTTATTTCCCGCCTTGTAGCTCCCACTACCCAGACGTTTAGCCCCTTCGAGATAGGGTTGAATGTTTCCGGAGTAGTGACTATCCGGGAGGGGCTTTATAACCTCATAAATAGAGGCCTTTGCCCACAAAGTGCTATCGCCTGCCCACGAGGAGTAACTAATCTCTACTAGGACGGAGTCTATTTTCTTACCCTCAGGCTCATGTGCAAACTTGAAGCCCGGAGCATGACGCAAGCGCGTAATATACGACGAACGCAAGTCCCCAAAAAGAGGATCGCTAAGTTGCCCCAAAAGCGTATAAGTGGAGCGTGAGTAGATGCTCGGCACCTCCACCGTTTGAGCACTTAGTAGAAATGTATCTGCCTTTGCCGTAAGCGCTTCATCTTTCGGCTGTGTAGTAAAACCCACTTTGGAGGCATTGTCGTTGCAACCCGCAAAGACAGAAGCTCCGATGGCGAAAGCTGCCAAGGCAGCCCAGAATGATTGTTTTATTATCCTCATCTATATAATAGATAACTGACCTACTCCCCTACCACACATTCTCCCACAGCGGAGAGGACGAAACAGAGAGAGGGTACTATTTCGGCTGCTAAGATAAGATATTTCTTACTGCAAAAGGCTATTATAGAATTGGCGATAATCATCGGCCTGCTCTTTCTGCATGCCGGGATACGACAGAATAGGCTTACCGAGCTGCTTTGCATACTTGGCAGAGGCCCATTTCCCGGCCTCTTCTGCAGGCAATATCACACCATCGCTATAATTTATCGCAATGCGGCGGAGAGCTTCGGGGTCGTAGGCTCCTTGTAGCGGAGCCACCCAATCGTCTTTGAGATTATCGAACGCCAATATATCAAAAAGCTTCTCTGTAATATCTCCTGTTACCTCTGTATCAAAGGGCGTGTAAACCACTTTAGCCTTGCCAATATCGGGGTCGTCTTTGTAGAGCGTGTGCAGATACAAGGGGGCAAGAGCGGCAAACCACCCCGTACAATGGATGATATCGGGGATCCAGCGCAATCTCTTGATAGCCTCAAATACCCCTCGGAAGAAGAATATAGAGCGCTCTGCGGTGTCGTTGCCATACTTATCCTCTATCCCAAACTGGCTCTTACGTTGGAAAAACTCCTTGTTATCTATGAAGTAAACTTGGATGCGAGTTTGAGGTACCGATGCCACCTTGATAAGCAACTGGCAGTCTGTATCGTTGACAATGATATTGATACCCGAAAGACGAATCACCTCATGCAACTGATGGCGACGCTCATTAATCGTTCCATACTTGGGCATAAAAACGCGCACATCATCCCCTGCTTCTTGCACGATTTGGGGGAGCAAGCGAGCAAAAGATCCCATTGGGGTTTCGTCTAAGTAAGGGGTAATCTCCTGAGCTATGTAGAGTATTTTTTTCTGTTCCATAAGCTATAGGCTCATCTGATTTATTGCAAAGATACGAAAAACCTACGTGGAAAACTTTGCCCCTCTAGGGGAGCTTTTAGCCTCTAGGATGCTAAACGGCAAGCCACACCTCCGCTTATGCGTATTCAAGCCTCGCTCTCTTTCCTTCCCTTTTGGGCAAGAAAAAGGGTGCAGGGAGGCTCTCTTTGCCTCACACTGCACCCTCAGAGATTTATATACTACTAGGTTACTCTTTCGGCTCGGGCCTAGTAGCAATAAAGGCTTTTATAAGCATGAAAATGCAAGCAAATACCATCAGAACAGGAACTGCAACCCAGAACGCACGTGTGGAATAAGACAAGCACACAAACGCCCCGGCAAAGGCCAACACATAGACAAAAAACAGGTCTCTCCAACGAGGGAGAATCACCTCTTTCTTCCTTTTCTTATCAATGAGAGCAAAGAGCCTTACTACCAAGAACATGAATATAGGAATCGTGGAGAGCCCCACCACTATCGCCATTAGGTTTGGCTCGCCTTCTGCGGAGTCTTTGTACCATAAACCGATAAAGAGGGCAATAAGGAGATAGGGTACAAATGTCCAAGTGTGCAACTCGTAATTAATTTTCTTCTGTGCCATAACTACATTCTTTTATTCTATTTATTTTACTACTCTCCTTTGGTATTCTTATTACTTGACGAAGAAATCGCTTTTGATTCTTTATCTTCCTTATTTTTAATAGGCTACTCTTTCGGCTCGGGTCTAGTAGCAACAAAGGCTTTTATAAGCATGAGAATGGAAGTAAATAGCATCAGAGCGAGCACTGCAACCCAATACGCACGAGAGGAGAAGGACAAGCAAGCCAGGGCTCCTCCAAAGGGCAACAGATAGACAAAGAGCAAGTCTACCCAACGGGGGAGAATCACCTCTTTCTTCCTTTTCTTGGCAATAAGAGCAAAGAGCCTCATCACCAAGAATGCGACTATAGGAAGCGTGGAGAGCTCTACCACTATCGGCATTAGGTTTAGCTCACCTTCTGCGGGAAGCTCGTACCAGGATTTAATAAAGAAGATAATGATAAAATAGGGTAGAAGCACCCAAGTGAGGAGCTCGTAATTAATTTTCTTCTGCGCCATAACTATATTCTTTTAGTCTATTTATTTTTCTTCAGGCCGAGAATCCTCGCACGTTAGCAGCCTCAGAAGTGGCACTTTTTAGCTAGACTCTCAAATTCAATTGCAGCACAAATATAAATAAATCCGACTAATGAGCAAACATTTTCACCCAAAATCGAAACTACAAATAGCAAAAAGAAAATTATTTTGGAGTTATTTTATCCCCGGAAGAAGAGGAGAGGATAGCCTTCTAGTGACCTTTTTATCTCTCGTCGGAGGGGAGGGAGGGTAGCCGAAGGGTGTAGGTGGCTCGGTAGCCTTGGGCGTCCGATATTTCAAGCGGAGCGAGAGACGTGGCAGAAACTAGCGGAAAAGGCTCTCCGAAACCACGTATTTCGTTCGCCACCCACAGGCTGATTGTTTGGAAAATATAGGGCAGAATAGAGGTTCCACTTTGCCCAGAAAAGTTTAAGAAATCAGGCAGGGTTTTGGTCGTTAATTCGACCTCGAGCAACCCGGTTAATCCCTGCCCCATATTTTGCTCATCGCTCTGATACGTCAGCCCCAAGGTGCAGTGAAGCGAGGGGTCTTGTGCCAGCAGGTCGAGTTGCCCCATCACCTCTTGGTACAGTTGCTCCCCACGATCATCACTATAAATAATGGCAGGGAACTCTCCGTCGAAGCCATTTGCGACGAAGAACTCCTGCCATGGGAAGAAAGACAAAGCCGAAAAGAGAGAAAAGTTGGGAGCGTATATATTGTGTGAGCCGAAGCCTACTTGCTCCTCCTCTTCCTCCAAAGGCTGTGTTGCACTGGGCATTATGGGGGTGATCATGCGGGCGTCAATCACAGCAATGCTCCATACCGCAAGGGGTATCCGGAGCGTCCATCTCTATGGTAGCGTGCTGCACTCCGGCCTCTTTGGCAATCGCACGCACACGCTCTTTGAGGGCAAGTACCTCAGTAGGCGAGACACAACTCTCGGGATTGAATACCACATGGATGGTAAGCACATGCAGCTCGCCATCGACACTCCAAAGGTGTACATCGTGAGTAGACAAGACCTCAGGCACTTCTGCAATAGCCTGCTCCAATGCCGGCAAATCTATGTCCGTGGGCACGCCTTGTAGGAATACTTTGAACGTACCAATAAGGGTGCGAACCACATTAAACAGCACCCAACAAGAGATAGCGATAGAGAGAATAGGGTCGAGAATCGGGAGGTTAACGAAAACCATTACCACACTGACAATCAAGACAGCAGCCCATCCCAGTACATCCTCCAGGAGGTGGAGCATTACGGCTCGCTCATTAAACGAATGCCCTTTGCCCACTCTCAGAGCCGCAACTCCGTTTACTACCAAACCAACAATGGCGATGACAAGCATCCATCCGGCCTTAGGCTCGCCGGGTTCGATCAGTCGTTTTGCTGCCGCCGTTAAGACGAAGATAGAGCCGACAATCAATACCACCGAGATAAAGAGGGCTCCCAAAAGCGAAAAACGTTTGTAGCCATAGCTAAAACGAGCATCGCGCCCTCGCTCGCTCAACTTCTGCAGATACCAAGCAACTCCCAGCGACAAAGCGTCCCCAAAGTCGTGCAAGGCATCGGAGAGGATCGCGATACTAGAGGTGAAGAAACCGCCTACGAGTTCGAAGAGAGCAAAGGAGATATTAAGCCAAAAAGCGACCTTGATATTACCTGTTGCGGAGTGGTGATGATGCCCAAGTGCATGGTGATGCCCATGATGATCGCCGTGCTTATGCTCATGAGCGTGCTCGTGATGATGCTCGTGACACTCGTGATGAATGTGTTTGTGTTCGTCCATACTACATCCTCCTTTCTGTGATTTCTATAGAGCACAAATATACAAATATTAGAGACTCCTTGTCCTCTTCTACCTACTATTGGGTAAAATCAAATTCCCCAAACCCCTATTCTTACCTCAGTCACAGGGGTCCGAAAGGCCTCTAATGCATCGAAAAAGAGAGCATACTTTGGGCAACTACACTCCCTATCGTCTCTTCCTCTTTTCTTTAGGTTTGGGCAAAGGCTTACGCGGAGCTTTGTCTTTGCGGAAGTGTTTCTCCCGGTGGGCGGAGTCTTTCCTCCCACGAGCGGTTTCCCTCTTGGAGTTGAAGCCATCCGCAGCGTCGGCATAATCAACAATAATGCGCCGCCCCTCCACTTCGTATTGAGAGAGCTCTTCGATCAAACGATGGGCATCATGGCTATCGACTTCGAAGAAAGAAAACTTTTGCATCAGGTCAATCTTGCCAATGCGCACTCGCCCCGGCACGCATCGATTGATCAGCTCGATAAGTTTATTCGGGAAGAGGCGATCCGTCTTGCCAAAGTTGATAAAGAGACGCGTCATACCCTCCTCTACCACACGAGGTGCACTATTCCGCCTCTCGCGTTTCTCTTCTTTTGTCTCGCGCTTCAGACTCTCGGGTTCGATCTCTTCTGCGGTGCTATAGTAGGCGAAGAAACGCTCAAACTCAAGCGTCATGAGGCGGCGAAGGAGTTCATCACGGTCGAGCCACGAGAGTTTTTGACTCACTTCCGGCAAGATAGCGGCAATCTCTTCGGCATGAGCGCTAGAGTCTACATGCTCCAATCTATCGGCAAGGTGGAAAAGATGCTTGCTACAAATCTCGCGCCCGGAGGGCAGTGTGCCGACCTCCATTTTGGCACCAATCAGCTTCTCAATGCTGCGAATGCGGCTCTTCTCCCTCAGGTGACAAAGGGCGATAGAAAGCCCGGTTTTGCCGGCACGAGCCGTACGCCCCGAGCGGTGCGTATAGTTCTCCACGTCGTCGGGGAGGCCATAGTGAATCACGTGCGTTAGGTTATCCACATCCAACCCTCGGGCTGCCACATCGGTAGCGACAAGCAATTGCAAGTGCCCACTACGGAAGCGTTGCATTACACGATCGCGCTGCTCCTGACTCAAATCCCCGTGAAGCGCATCGGCATTATAACCATCGGCAATCAGGTGCTCGGCTATTTCCTTGGTCTCCACACGTGTACGGCAGAAGACAATCCCGTAAATAGAGGGGTAGAAATCGACGATCCGTTTGAGAGCAAGATAGCGTTGCCGAGCCGGCACAAGGTAGTAGATATGGCGAATATTGCTGTTGGCTTCGTTCTTACGCCCAATCGTTATCTCTTTGGGATCGTGTAGATAACTGTGTGCAATGGTAGCGATCTCTCGCGACATCGTGGCCGAGAAAAGGAGCAAATTACGCTCTTCGGGGATCTCCGAAAGGATGGCTTTAAGATCTTCGCTAAAGCCCATGTTGAGCATCTCATCTGCCTCATCGAGCACGACCGTATGGATCCCCTCGAGAGAGAGGGCATGGCGGCGCATCAAGTCGAGCAAACGCCCGGGGGTAGCTACCACTATGTCTACACCACGTTTGAGGGAGCGTATCTGCGTCTCTATGGAGCTACCTCCATAGACAGCCAAAACACGCACCTCCGGCAGGAATTTGGCAAAAGACTCCAAATCACTTGCAATCTGCAAGCAAAGCTCTCGTGTGGGAGAAAGGACTAATGCTTGGGGGAAATCGCGTTGGGGGCGGAGCTTCTCCAAAAGGGGTAAGCCGTAAGCGGCTGTTTTGCCCGTACCCGTCTGCGCCAACGCTATAAGGTCTATGTTATCTTCTAATAGATAGGGGATTACGGCAGCCTGTACGGGCATCGCCTCTGTGAATCCCAAGGCACTAACTGCTTCCAGCAGGGGTGCACTAAGTTTGAGTTCGTCAAATGTCATCGCCTGCAAAGGTACGCTAAAATCTCCTCTAAAGCATCATAAAAAGAGGAGTTTAGAGGCTGATTCACCATCACTTACAGAGAGAGCAAGAAAAACAAAAAATCCTGAAGGAGGATAGCGATCTAAAAGCGAGGATACAAGCCGAAAATGTCGCTCAAAAGCTTCAAATAGCACAGCAGGAGCTCGAAAAGATTAAATCATGAGTAGGACTAACTGAGCAGATGCAAACTATCTCCTTAAAACAAAAGGAGAATGAAGAAAAAATCCAGATTTTGAGAGCTTTTTTACTTAAGATTGATTTTAAAAAGCTGGAGGAGCTAGCTGGAAAATACAAGGAACTGTCTGTAAAGATTGCGACTATCGAAAGGGAGCTTGTTACTCAGGAGCAACTGGCAAACCAGGCTCAGAGCTATCAACAGGAGAAATCTCAGCTCCAAGGTATGATCAGTACACAAAGTATACAGATAGAGCAGTTGATGACTCAGAAATCTCAGATAGAGGAGCAAATGGCAGTTTTGCAAGGACAGATCAGTCAATATCAGGAGGATAACTGGGATCTCCAAATGCAGCTGGTTCAGAGGTATGAGGCGACTTATCAGAGTTTGCAAACATTGATCGTTGATTACAAAAATTTGCAGATCAAGATTAAGTGATTGGCAGAGCAAGGTAAAATCTTGGATAATCTCTATGCGATACTCAATAAGGAGTTGCTACTGTTTGTGTTAAGTGAATATTTGCCAATCTTGAGCGATGTGGTCAATAGTTATTTGGTCGGTGTGGTGGACTATCAGATCAGTATTAGGCTTATGGAGACTAGCGAAAAACTTGAGTTGGAAACTAAGATATTGGATGCAAAGGGAGAAAGAGATATCAAGAGTCTTAGTGGTGGTCAGAGAGCCGTGCTCAAGCTTGTTTGGATGTTGGCGATTAGTTCGTATATGAAGACAAAACTTCTCTTTCTCGATGAGACGATCAATAATCTTGATAATGAAACGGTAGGTAGAGTCTCAGAAATGTTGACTGCTTTTGTTAAGCAGAGGGATATGAAGTTTTATACGATTACGCATAATGCTGAGATTCAAGATATGAAGATATGGGATGATACAATAGAGGTGAAACCGTAGTCAATTATAGAGACCTTTCGCTTTTTGTTGTGGATAAAGGAATGAATAATTATTTTTTGTTTGACTTTCCTTTTTCTTTTGTTATAAGTAAAGTGTTTTTGTTTTTTATGGCTTATAATTATAGGTTTGGAATTGCAAGAGTTTGTAGAGGATTTGAAAAAAAGAGGGAATTACAGTATCTATAAAGGATACAGTAAATGATGAAATCTCGGAGGGTTTTGCGACAAAATGTTCTTGCGATGGTAGATGTGGAATTTGTAGGGGATGTAAAAGTAGACCTACAATTACAGAAGATTATTCGGAACAAGAAGCAAAAGTGAGATCAAGAAACTAAACTCGTGGCTTAATTGTTTTTCAAGAATGCTTATAACTCAGAAATGCTGTTATAGGCTTTTATTTTTTTAGTAATAAATGATGCCAGATTATATTTATAAAAATCCTTTTTTACCCTCAGGAGTTGATGGGTATTGTGCATTAACTTGTTGTATGGGGGTGATGAATTATTTTTGGAATACATCCTTTTGTCGGCAAAATAATTGGGAGATGATGAAAGTTATGAAAGGTGGGAATTATTCTTGAGAAGAGATTTTGGATTTGCCTGAAATTGCATATAGACTTGAAAGATTAGGGTTTTCTATAACTTTTTGTTCTAGTATGTCTCAGAAGAAATTTAGTGATTATCTTGCACATCCAAAAGAGATGATTTTTGAAATTATGGATAAAAAATATCATCATTTTATTAAAGATGAATTTTTCCTAGTTCCTGCATATGATTTTAGGATGGACTTAAGTGATGTTTACTTTGAAAAAAAAGTATTGGAAAATAGCTCAATTAAAAAACAATATGATATTGATGTTTTGTCTTATATTCAAAAAAATCAAAATAAAGATACTTTATTTATTGTAGGATTGTCTTCTCATATCTTACATGATGAACCGTTACCAGAATGACATAATGGAGGACATGTTGTCATTGTGTCTGAGATTAATGATGAAGAAGTTATTATCCATGATCCTTGAGTTCCTACACTTCGTTACTATCCAGTCCCGAAAAAAAGATTTTTAGCTGCTGTTCAAGATTCTTGAGAATATAACTTTATTCAGGTGCATTATTAT
>ERZ772910.202-NODE-202-length-36946-cov-23.058686_pt1 | contig 36946 bp, 25 predicted proteins | sample MGYA00511357_ERZ772910 | MGnify/ENA primary metagenome ERZ772910 (study PRJEB29015, sample SAMEA2738096) | human oral metagenome | biome: human oral; feature: human-associated habitat; material: saliva | place: China | collected 2193 ... | reverse complement strand
CCAGAGTAAAAACAACTATGATTATAGTATTGTAAACCATCACAGCACGGGAAGCGTGAGCGTGGTTATTTTGATTAATTAATGAGTTAATTAAATTCTGACGCGCGAAAGTAACTTTAGTTGTAGCGGGATCATCGGAGGAATTTTGCTCCTGCCTTAAACCGCCTACACGCTCGCCAACGAACACAGGCTTATTAATGGTTTGTGGATTCTGTATCAAGGCTTGTCCAGAGGCACCTTCGGGTGATTTAGCGCCATAACGAGCTGCAATGGTTACAGGAATGTCGATTAATTGCACCAGGTTGTTTTGGTGCGTAGAGGGTACTCGCACCTTCTCCCCAGCAGCATTAGCATCACGCAGAGACGGAATTAGCGCTAAATAGAGCCTATCATCATCAGAAAGACCGTTTTCGGTGGTAATCGAAATCGTCATAATATCAACACTAGATCCATAACAAGTCTTTAACTGGCGCAGCTTAGAGACAACTTTATCTGCGTTATCATAAGTTGCTTTTACGACAGTAACATCCGCCAAATCACTTCTTGATAGTTGTCCAGGCCTGGCATCAGTATAATATTCTCTATCAGGTAGCGCGGGATCTACAGCAAAGGTGCAACCGGCCGCTTTTAGAGTTTTAGCTAGCGGAGAGTTAATAATGTCGTCTTCACGGTATTTGCGAGTGAATTTATCGCGCCGGCCCGAAAATAGCATGGCTAGCTGTTCATTGAAGTTAGCGCCGTCTTTATGGCCGCGTATCACCAGGTTCATGGGCGTGGCCGGATAGCCCATTAGATAGTTTTTTGTGTACGAGTCTTGGCTTTGTAAGTTTTGCCAGGTTATTCCGCTGGCAACCACTAAAATCAAGGGCTTAATTCGCGTTTTTGTACCAGCCCCGCACTTACCAGTTGTGTTTGCACTGGCGACGGCGCCCACTCCAGCCCAGTTTTGTGCTCTAGCCGCATTTTTGTCGCCAGCTATACCTGGAGTAGTCGCCACGGCGAAAGTTGTCGCACTAGCGCCACTAGAGAGTAGTAGTAAACAGACAATCAGCCCGGCAAAGATTTTCGTAACCGCTCGCATCAAAGCTGCCACGCCGGCGTCGGCCTTATTCGCACCGGCCCCACCAGCAAAAGCAACGCCGACGTCAGCCCTAAAGATGTCGGTCTTAAAGCGGCAAAACATGTCCGCAAACCTCCTAACTTTATACATAACGCCTGGCCACCTGCACGGTTTCGTAACCGTAGCCGCCCCCAAACAGCATCGCGTGCACGATCAGCATGTGTACGCGATGCAGCCCCACCCGCTCACTCCAGTAGGACTCTAGCGGCGACACGCTCTGATAGCCCTCATAGACACTGTCCAGATACTGTTGTCCAAACAGGCCCAAATCAGCCAAATCAGTCTCCGCGTGACCACCGTGCGCAGCCGGATCGATCATCACCCCAACTACCGGCCCACCAGCGAAGGCTTCCAGCCGCTGGGCATTGGTCATTATGGCAGCGCCATCTTTCATTATGGCAGCGCCACCTTGCGGCTCAGCAGCGGTTTTCTCGCTCAAAAACTCTTTGCAGCTGCGCGCCACATCCACCACCGGACACCACAGCACGTTGCCGCTCCACAGATCCCCGTGCAGGCGGGCTACGGCTGTTCCGGCTTGGCTTAGCAGTTGGGGCTGGGAGTGGTTAAAGTCCCCGTCACGTAGGCGTTCGCAGAGTTTTTCAATTACGACGGCGCCGGAGCGGTCAATCGAGCCATTGTCACGAGCCGGGGCCAGCATTGGCATGATCCGGTCTGTCGCAAAAAACTCGCCCCAGCTATCGGTCCAAGCCTCAGCCCGCAAAGGTAGACGTGCGCGGCCCATCCACCCATCACCTTGCCAGCCTCGCGGCGGTGCTCCCCAGTGCGAGGCTCCAGCGGCGTGGGTGTGGGCTAGCGCGCAACCGAAACTGAAAGCGGCTTTAGGGGTGCAGCGCCTGTCATTAAGCTGAGGTTCTTCTAGCCACCCACGACCGCTACGCACGGGCACCACAGCCGCGCCGCCGTCGTCCATGGCGTCAGTTAGCCAGCGCAGGCCGGTAGCTTCCAACGCGGTTGAACCGGGGATACCTCGATCGTCTTTGCGGAACATAACCAAAGCATAATGCCCGCAATGTGCCAGTTGAGGGTTTACCTCGAAGCGGCGAGCGTTTCTGGCTTAGTTTCGACGGCGGTCACCCTAAATAGCTTTAGCTCTACGCTCATCACCAACGCCAGTGGCACTAGCAAGCACAGGCTGTAGCGCACCATCGTAAAGCCGGCATCGTTTAGTGCTAGCTCAAGCAAAGTCAGGGTAGTTAAGGCGTTGAAGGTAACCACATAACGTGCCGGCACATCTGGGCGTCGTGTAGCGCGATAGACCTTAATCCAGGCCAAAATCACTAGCGTTGTGGTTATCAGCGCAAAGATTAGCTTGGTGCTTGCTTCATCATCTGCCGCAAAAACTGGGCTTAGTAGAGCAGCAATTCGCACCGCCATAACATCAACGAAAGTGCCATCCAAGAATTTCTGACCCAAATGCCCTAAATAACTGGAGTTGCTCCCAAAACAGCACCATTCAATAACTGCTATTACTGACAATAAACTAGCACCAATTAAGCTGGAAATAATCAAGTCACGCAGGCGTAGGTTATGGTTCGCAAGCTTCAGCATGGCCACTACCAGCGTAATTGCCAGGGCTAGCGCGCCCGCAGCGTTATCGCCCAGGCTCGGCAGCCCAATAGTGACCACACCCAAGGTGCCAATAATGCCCGCCACTATCAGGGACGTACGCAAACCTCGGCGGGGTTTTAGCCAGCTGGTCAAGGTCACCAAAGCCAGCACAAAACCCACCGCACCAACGGCAAAACCAGCGTCAGACAGGCCGTATAGGCGCTGCGTGGTCAGAACACTTACCGCTAGAGGGCTGTTAAAGGCCAAGTTGCCGCCAGTAATACCGTCGCCTAGCCACAGTAGACCGTTTACTGCACAGGCAATAATGAAACTGACAGAATAGTTTGCAAATTTTATAGTGACCAATTCCAGTAGGCAGGTAAGTACCACAGCTATAGCTACTGCCCCCATAAAGGTCACTAAATGCAGCTTCGTTAAACCAACAATAGCCTGATTATCTTCAGGAATACTGCCGGTAACTATAAATCTGTAATCATTTGGTTCAACCCCAAATAGGTACCATGAGGTGGCATTAAGTAGCAGGTAACCTACCGGCAAGCAAGCAGTGAACACTGCCAGCCAGCGCATGAGCAGCAAGTATTTCCGGCTTAGATCTGGGTTATCTGTATAGAAATCTAGTTTCGGAAACTTATTACGCCACACTAAGACAATAACCAGCATTGCTAGCACCACGCACAGCATATTGAAACCCATCACTTTTTGTGAGGCCTGGCTACGAGTGCTTTGATCCATTAAGAAATAAATTAGGTTTGTGCGGGTATCAGGTACAGTTACCTCATTAATTGAGTACTGTTGGGCTTCCCAAAAGTCCACGCATTTCTCTATGGCCGACGAGTTGTCGACTCGCCCAGGGGCCTGCGGCAATGCTTTACCAGTAGCACCCAGTGGCGGTTTTGCCCCATAACGAGCCGCAATTGTAGGTGCAATATCTGTTAACTGAATTAAGTTATCGCGCTGCACAGAAGGCGCCTGCACTCGCCCAGTTTTGGCGTTCACATCTTTTAGGCCAGGCACTAGAGCTAAATATAATTTGGCAGCTTGACCGTCTGAATAGTAGGTTCCGTTTGCTAGCGAGAGCAGCATTACGTCAACATTATCGCCGTAATATACGCGAATTCGGCTTAAATAACTGGCAATCTCGGTAAGTGGTACCGATGCGGCATCCACAACCGTTACATCGCTTAGATTTTGACCAAATGGACGCTCGGTCTCATAGCTACCGCCCACCCGATACTCAGCGAAACTACACTCAGAAGCCCTTAAAGTTTGCCCTAGTGGCGAGGTGGTCAGATCATAGTCAGCAGTGGTGTAATTACCTCCCCGGCCGGAATACAGCATGGCAAATTGCCCATTTTTACTTAGGGAATTAGCACTTTTAGGAATTAGCAGGTTCATTGGTGTAGCCGGATATCCGGCTATATATTGCGCATATTTTCGTATTTCTGCACCGTCGCCGTTCGCGCCAATGTTTTTCCCATCCAAAACGCCATTTAGATCACGCCAGGTTAGGCCGTAAGTAACCACCATTACCAGAGGTTTAATGCGACTGGTTGCTGTGGCCCCACAGTTGCGAGTAACCGCAGATCCAGCTGCTGCTTTGGTTTGGGCACTCACTGCGGCGGTTTCAAGAGTCGCAGCGTTGGCCCCACTGGCTAGCAGTAGGCAGGCAAGTAGTCCCACAAAAAGTTTCGCCAGCGTATGCTCCAGCCACGCACCCATTTTCATACTCCTAAACTGCCACACTTTTATGCCTTGCAACCACTACACTGCACTAGAAGCGCAGTCTGAAGACCAGCTCACTTTGAAAAAGTTACCTGTAGAGCCTTGTTTTGAGACCCTCCTAAATCTGCAGAATCTGCAGATTTCGCATTGACGCCCACCGGCATGACGGATTCGAAATATAACACACAAGCAAAAGCTATCAGTAGACTCAGACTGTTAAATACAGTTAAAAGACCCTGATCATCCAGAGCTAGTTCCATTAATACCAGTACTGTCAATGTATCCATCAGTAAGCCATAGCGAGCAGGAACATTTGCGGCTTGAATGTTAGGACTGAGCTTAAACCAAAGCCGAGCCACAGCTACTATCGCTAGTAACACTGCCAGAGATAGCCAGATTCCATGCTTACCGTTTAGCACAAACGGATTTTTAAGAGAGTTAAGTTTCTCATCTGTCAAAGCCCCCGAAAGACCCAGTAGCACTAAATTTGCTAACACAAATCCTGAAGCGACTAGAGCATTTAGCTTTAGATTACGTTTACATAGTTCCAACAAAGGCACTAACAGTGTAACTGCCAATATTACCGAATCAGTCAAATTATTACCCATTGCCGGACTGGCCATACACGCAACTAAAATAGCACCTACAACCCCTAACACAAGCAAGGAAACCCGTAAATCATACTGCGCTTTCAACCAGTCAGCGCAGATAACTACTACAATAATAGTTCCTAGTGCACCAAAGCTAAAAGACACATAATTGACTCCGTAAAAGCGTCCAGAAGCTACTATATCCACCCCCAAAGGAGTATTGCGAGTTAAATAACCTCCACTAAACGCATCGCCGAGCCAAAGCAAGGCATTCAATCCAACCACAAAAATGAAACTACTAGCATAGTTTAAGAATTTACGGCAAACCTGTTCGATCAAACAAACCAACAACAAGCCTATCATTATTGCGAGTGCAGCACTAGTTAATATCTGCAATTTAGTTAGATCATCATAATCCAGATAATCATTTCGGCCATAGAAATTTTCATCTCCATACGCATAGGATAAATACCACGGGAGACTATTGACAGCCAAATAACCAATTGGTAAACAGCCAGCAAACAAACAAAGCCGCCGAAACCGAATAAAATATTGACTATAGCCTTGCGGGTCTATCCGATGGAAAAATTTTAAGTCACGACCAAATCCCCGATACCACATTCGCGCAATAAGTAGTGAAAATATGAACATAAGTGAAGTGTTATAGACACCCACCTTACCCGAAGCTATCATGTGTTGATTTTGGGCAATCAAGAAGCTGATTAAGTTTCCGTGATCTACCCGATAACTAGGGATAGTTTCTACGTTATTCTCTGTACCTGAATCGTCTTTCTGCAACTCTACATAATTTTTAGCAAGCAGTGCCTTATCAACCCGTTCAGGAGTCAGCGGCAGAGCCACACCAATAGCTCCCGGCAGGGATTTTGCACCATAGCGAGCCGCAATAGTGGGGGCTATATCAGTTAATTTAATTAGATTATTGGTGCGGGTAGAGGGTACTCGCACATAGCCATTTGTAGAATCGAGATCTTTCGACTCAGGCATTAAAGCCAAGCAAGGTTGCTCATCCTTAAATTCTTCATCATACGCAGATCTCAGGTGGACCGCACAACTAAGAGACACCACCATAACATCAACACTGTTGTTATAGTAGTTTCGAATTTTAGCTATATCCGTAAATAGCGTCTTTGCATGAGAACTTGATGAACCGGATTGATCACCATCAAAATAAGCAATAGTAACATCTGATGTATAGCTACCCAGTGGCTCTGAAATAAAACCCTCAGAGTAATAATACCTTTTACTAAAAGACGGATCCACAGACACACTACATCCAGCCGCCTTCAAGCTTTTAACTAGAGGTGAGGCTATAAGTTCACTATAACCATAGCGCCCATTTTGACCATAAATGTTTTTACCTGAAAATAATGTGCTCATTAAGTTAGAGTCTAAGGTTTTTGAATTTCTACCTGTGCCCACCAGATTCATCGGAATGCCCGGATAGGTCAGTAAATAGTTAGGCGCATAGCCTCTCGGCGATGCCGTGTCTCTTACGATGGGCCAGGTCAAGCCATCGGTAACCACTAAAATTAGTGGCCGAATCCTAGTGGTTGCCGTGGCCCCACACTCGCCAGTGGCCCCAGCTGCTATCTTGCTTTGCCTAGCCGCCGCAGTGCCACTTTTCCCAGCAATTTTGCTGCTTTGCGCGCCAGCCACGCCGCCTCGCGTGCCAGCCACGCCGCCTCGCGTGCCAGCTACAGTGCTGATAGCGCCTTGGGCACTCACTGCGGCGGTTTCAAGAGTCGCAGCGTTAGCCCCACTGGCTAGCAGCAGGCAGGCAAGTAGCCCTGCAAAGAGCGCAGTTAGCATTCTTGGCTTTTGGGCAGTCACGACGCCGCCGCACGCCTGCCTCAAGCCGCGCCTCTGGCCGTCGTCGCCTCTAAACCAACGTAGCCCAACGCCCCCAAGCAAGTTAGCTAACGTAACTTGCAAACTGCGCAAACTTCGATGATCCCTGCCAAACATAAAATCCAGCATAACGCCCATTTAGTGATCCACTTGACGATTCACCAAAACAAATCGGGCCGGGAACCTTTAAAAGTCCCCGGCCCAACCGTCTCGGTTTGCGCTCGTCACGGCGCCGTCTCGGTTTATGCCTACTACAGCGCCATTTTGGTTGCGCCCGCCGCACCCCCAGTAGCTCCGCGTCGCACCGGCCACGCCGGCCACCCCAACCGGTCACGCCGGCCACCCAAGCTAGCCGATTGGGGCAGCTACTCGATTGGGGTGACCACCATGCGGGTTTTATCCACATAGTCGCGCAGCCGCTCGGCAATCTCCTCGAAAGATTCCTGATGCACGGTGGAGGGCCGGTGAATCAAGGCCAAGCGACGCGTGGGAACAGGCTCGGCGAAACGGGCCACGCTAACGGTTTGCCCTTCACCTGTGCGTAAAGCACCCTCGGGCACAACCGCTAGCCCGCCACCAACTTTGACTAGCCGCAGGGCGGTTGCCATGTCGATGGTGGTTGCGGCCACCTCATTAATGGGGATATTGCATAGCGCCAAGGTTTGGTCGCGCAGGCAGTTGCCAGCCTCCATGAGGATCAGCGGCTGGCGGCTAAGCTCGGCGGGTTTGACGTCGGTGCGCCCAACCCAAGGGTGGGTGTCGGGAACAGCGATTACCAGGTCTTCATCCCATAGGGGCTCACTGATAAAGCGCTCCATGCTCTCATCTAAGGCCACCAGGCCTAGGTCAATATCTCCGCAAGCAAGTGCATCTAGGATGTCCGGGGTGGTCATCTCCCGGAACTCGGAGATTCTGCCAAAATCAGCAGTATTGGCAGCATTAGGTACGCCGCTGGCCACAGATTCAGCCAGGTAGGGTGCGGCGGTGGGGATGATTCCCAGACGCACTTGACCGTAACGCTCCTGGCTAATGCGACTGGCGGCCTCGATAAACCCTTCGGCGGCCAGCACTGCATCACGCGCGAAGGGAAGTAGGTCCTGACCCAGAGGGGTGATTAGAACCTGTCGCGTGGTGCGCTCTATAAGGGGGCCATCAACGCGCTTTTCCAACGCGGAAATGGACTGGGACAAGCTGGGCTGGCTCACACCAAGTGCCGCTGCTGCGTCACCGTAGTGTTTGTGATCGCAGAGCGTTACAAAGGCCCTCAACTGTGAAAATGAGGGCATTGAAAGTGATGGCATCACTAACCCCCTTTGGTAATTTCGGCTAGGCGAACTTTGCCTGGCCGTGGTTGCGGTTAAGTTTACGCTGCATCCCCCCTAAATTTTCTTGAAATATAAGCGGAAAGTGAGGATTTATAAGGTTTTCTTCGCGCTCCGCCTGTGCTTACACTTCAATTATATATGCGCAGGTGAGCGGCTGTTTAGGGGGTAGGTGTTGCTCTGGGCTAAAATTTGCCGGGCTCGACGGCGCCCAGCTGGCACGAAAGCACCATTTTACCTAGATAAACCGCCCTTCATCTGCTGTTTTTGGGCAAATTTTGCACTTAGCTGGCGGCTAATTCTTGGTATCTTTTCCGCATCCTGACGCCGTCGCCTGCCCCTTTTTGCATCCGCACCACCCCCCACCTCACTGTGACCGCACACGAAAGCAACACATTCACACGAGCTGCACCAAAAGCTACCAAAAGTCCCCACATTAATGTGACCCGGCTCTCTATGTGCCCTGCGACACGGTGACCAGTATGTGAGCAGCGGTTCTAGGGTAGGTAGAATTTCCAACATGATCGATCTGCGCGCCTTACGTGAGAACCCCGAGCCTTTCCGTGCCAGCCAGATTGCCCGTGGCGCGGACGTGTCCCTAGTTGACCGCATCCTTGAAGCCGACGAGCGCCGTCGTTCATCGCTAAGCGCCTTCGAGACTGCCCGAGCCCAGCAAAAAGAGGTCTCCCGCTCTGTGGGTAAGGCCGCTGCTGAAGAGCGCCCCGCCATCTTGGCCCACGCCAAGGAGCTAGCCGCCCAGGTTAAGGAGCTGGAGGCACGCTCCAACGAGGCCGCCGTCGAGCTAGACACCCTAGCCCACCAGTTCCAGAACCTGATCGAGGGCGCCCCTGCCGGCGGTGAAGAGGACTACGTGGTGCTGCGCCACGAGGGCCCCGCCGTGCGTGACTTTGCTGCTGAGGGCTTTGAGCCCGCCGACCACCTGGCTCTAGGTGAAGGCCTGGACATTATCGACGTGCGTCGCGGCGTTAAGGTTTCCGGTTCACGCTTCTACTTCCTAAAGGGTTGGGGTATGCGCCTGGAGCTGGCGCTGATGACCGCCGCCCTGGACACCGCCGTCAAGCACGGCTTTACCCCGCTAACCACCCCCACCCTGGTTACCCCCCAGGTTATGGGCGGCACCGGTTTCCTGGGTGCACACAGCGACGAGATCTACTACCTGCCCGCCGATGACCTGTACCTAACCGGCACTTCTGAGGTGGCCCTGGCCGGTTACCACACTGACGAGATCCTGGATCTAAGCGCCGGCCCCAAGCGCTACATGGGTTGGTCCACCTGCTACCGCCGCGAAGCTGGCGCCGCCGGTAAGGACACGCGCGGCATTATCCGCGTACACCAGTTCAACAAGGCCGAGATGTTCTCCTACTGCCGCCCTGAGGACGCCGCAGATGAGCACCAGCGCCTGCTGGCCATGGAAGAAGATATGCTGGCCAAGGTTGAGCTGCCTTACCGCGTGATTGACACCGCCGCCGGCGACCTGGGCTCCTCCGCCGCCCGCAAGTTCGACTGCGAGGCTTGGCTGCCCACCCAGCAGCGCTACATGGAAGTCACCTCCACCTCTAACTGCACCACCTTCCAGGCCCGCCGCCTAGGCATCCGCGAGCGCCGCGAGAACGGCACCAGCCCCGTGGCCACCTTGAACGGCACCTTGGCCACCACTCGTTGGATGGTTGCGATTTTGGAGAACCACCAGCTGCCGGACGGCTCCGTGCGTGTGCCTGAAGGCCTGCGTCCTTACCTGGGCGGCCTGGAAGTTATTGAGGCTCCCGCCGGCGCATGAGCAAAATCGCTGCTTCCGGCATGCCTATCACCCCTGAGGGTGAGTTGAGTGCTGCGGCTGCTGCTGCGCGTGCTAATCCGCTTGACGACGCCGCTTTTGGCGCTGCTGTAGCGGCCATGCGCGCCCAGTTGGAGGCTTGGGCTGGGCGTGCCGGGGGCTCTGACCTGCCACCGCTTGACCGCTCTACCCTGCTGGCTTTGGATATTGACGGCACCATTTTGGACATTAACGGTCAGGTGCCCCCGCGTACCCGCGCCGCCGTCGTCGCTGCTGCCCAGGCGGGTGTGCAGGTAGTCCTAGCCACCGGGCGCGGTATTGAGGCGGCCTTGCCGGTGGCGGATTTCCTGGGACTAACCCGGGGCTGGATGGTGTGCGCCAATGGGGCGTTGACGGTGCGTCTGGACCCCAAGCTGAAGGGCACGGCGTCTTTGCCCGGCGGCTACGAGATCACTAATTCGGTTACTTTTGACCCCACCACCGCCATTGGGCGTCTACATCAGGTGCTGCCTGAGGCTATTTTCGCGGTGGAAATGCCGGGTCGGGGCTTTTTGACCAGCGCCGACTTCCCGCCTGGGGAGTTGATTGAGAACACCACCACGGTGTCGCTGGAGCAGCTGTCGAGCCAGCCGGTTAGCCGCGTGATTGTGCGCGCCCCGGGGATGGCGCTGGCTGATTTTGAGGTGGCGGTGCGTAGTGCCGGGCTGCACGCGGTAGAGTATGCCATTGGTTGGACGGCTTGGCTGGATGTCAACGCCGCCGGGGTGTCTAAGGCCAGTGCGCTGGATGCTTTGGTTTCTGGCTTGGGGGTTAAGCACACGGTAGCTATGGGCGACGGCGCCAATGACTTAGAGATGTTGCGTTGGGCTGATCTGTCGGTGGCTATGGGTAGCGCCCCTGCGCGCGTCAAAAACGCCACCAGCGTAGTCACCGAGCCGGTGTGGCATGAGGGGGCGGCTATCGTCTTGGCGGCTCTGTCCCGCTAAACCCGCTTTGAGCTGGTTGTAGACTACAACCAGGACTTAGCGAAGGAGCTTTATGCGTGCCGGCACCTATATCAAGTACGTCGCTACTTGCCTCCCCACTGCCCTGATTGGCATCGGCATTTTTCTGGCTATTTTCCGCGCCAACCCACACCTGGGCCTCTATAGCGGCATTGCCGCGCTGATCGTGTGGGGGCTGACTATGGCGGGCTTGGCGCGAGCCTTGCAGGAAGTGGGTGGCTTAGTGAAGGTGGGGGACGACGTCGTCGCCAAAGCGGACCAGGCTAAAACCAAGCAACGCCAGGGCGACGCCGCCAAACCCGTCCCGCACAAAACCAGCGCCCCGGATGAACCCGAAGCGGCCTTGATAGGCAGTTGGTTTAAACGCCGCGAGCGCGGCTTCCCACGCTGGCTGCCTTACCTATTTGACCTGGTAGCAGCCATTCCGGTGGCGGCAGGGCTGGTAGCGGGGGTGGCTTTCTTCAGCAGCCAGAGCGCTTCCCTGACCACTATGGCGGCCCTAATGCTGACCTGCATCCTGTACGTGTCCTGGCGTCAGCAGGCCTTCAAAACCGTCTAGCGCCAGGTAGCTAGCGGCGGCTTGCTGCTGGCCCGGGCGTCAGCAGGCCTTCAAAACCCTCTAGCGCCAGGGCTAGAACTTCACCTCACGCTGGCTGGGCGTGGCCGCGTAGATCTGTTTGCCGGCGCGCCACGAGCCCAACACTGGCGCACCAAAGCTGAGTGCGTGGAACCAGTCGGGGGCGTCAAGCATGATGAAGTTGGCGCTGTTACCCACCGCGATGCCGTAGTCGCTTAGGTGTAGGGTGCGCGCGGCGTTGTGGGTGATGAACTTGTAGGAGTTGAGAATTTCGCTGCGCGACATCATCTGCGTGGTGTAGAGCCCGTTAAACACCACGTCACGCAGGTTGCCCGTGCCCATGGGGTTCCAGGGGTCCTCAATGTCGTCTTGACCGAAGGAAACGTTGATGCCGGCGTCGGTTAGTTCCTTGACGCGGGTGACGCCCCGACGCTTAGGGTAGGTGTCCATGCGTCCCTGCAGGTGGGTGTTGACCAGCGGGTTTGACACAAAGTTGATACCGCTGAGTTTTAGCAGCCGCAGCAGGCGGATGAAGTAAGCATTGTTGTAGGAGTGCATGGCGGTGGTGTGGGAGGCGGTGACGCGCTCGCCGATGCCGGCCTCTAGGGCGCGGGTGGCTAGGGTTTCTAGGCCGCGTGAGGCTTCGTCGTCGATTTCGTCGCAGTGCACGTCCATGAGCAGGTCAAACTCTTGGGCTAGCTCCACCGCATAGTTCAGTGATGACACCGAGTATTCGCGGGTGAATTCAAAGTGAGGGATGGCGCCAATGCAGTTGACTCCCATTTGGGCGGCGCGGCGCATTAGTTGGCGCCCGTTGGGGAAGGATTCGATGCCTTCTTGCGGGAATGCCACGATCTGCAAGGTGATGGTGTCGGCAATTTCTTCACGCAGGTCAATTAGGGCGCGTAGGGCGGTCAGTTCGGGGTCGGTGACGTCCACATGGGTGCGCACGTACTGTACGCCGAAGCTGGCTTGCTGGCGGATTGCGGCCAGGGCGCGCTCGTGGGCGTCAGCGTAGGTGAGCGACTTTTTGCGTTCGCTCCACACTTCGATGCCTTCAAATAGTGTGCCTGACTCGTTGTAGCGCGGCTGCCCGCTGGTTAGCGCCGAGTCTAGGTGCACGTGGGATTCAATGTAGGGTGGTAGTACTAGCCGCCCGCCGCCGTCGACGATCTGCTCCCCCGCCTGCGCTTCTAGGCCCGCCTCAAGCTGGGCGAACTTGCCGTCCTTGATGCGGATGTCGGTTAGCTGGGGGGCGTTTTCGATGCGTACGTTTTTAATCAGTAAGTTCATTTTCTTCCTTTTCGTTGGTTTTTAGGGCCGACGACGCCGCCCGCCCTGTGGGGACGACGTCGCCGTTTAGTTGGGCCTAGCCCCGGCCAGAGCGGGCCGGGCAGGCATCCCAAGCCGAGCCGGCGCCCCAAGCCGGGACGCCGCCTGCAGCCCCGGCCGCTGACGCCAGCACAGTTACAGATCCTGCGGCTCACCGACAGTGAATTCCAGGCCCAGGGCGCGCTCCAGGGCCATCCCACCCAGGTACACCACCACCGTGGTCACCATGGCGTTAATGGCGGGAATACCCAGGTCTTTAACAAACCAACCCACCAGGGCCCCGGCCAGGATAGACAGCACCGGCACCCACTTAAAGGCCACGATCCCCGCACTGTAGGAGCGGCGTCGGGCAAAGTAATCCACGATCAGGACCGTGCCCACGGGCGGCAAAGTGGCGTTCAAAATGTTGAGCCAACCCACAAAATTGTCGTACAGCCACAGGGCAGCTAGTGTGCCCAGGATGCCGGCCACCAGCACCAGCGGCTTCTTGGGGATCTTGGTGATGTTGGCGTAACCCAAACCGGTGGTGTACAGGGCGTTGTTGTTGGTGGTCCAAATGTTGGCGCCCAGCACCACAATGGCGGGAATGGCCAGGCCCTGAGCGATCATCACGTAGAAAATGTCGTCTTTGCCGGTAAACGCGCCGCCTACCGCGCCGAAAGAGAACATCAGGGTGTTACCCAGGAAGAAAGCCACCACGGTGGTGATCACGGCGGAGGAGGTGGATTTAGCGAAACGGGTGAAGTTAGGGGTGGCGCTACCGCCCGAAACGAAGGAGCCCACCACTAGGCCCACGGCGCTAACCACGCCCATACCGGTGCTTTTAGCGAAGATGGCAGACAAGCCACCGCCGTCGGCAGTAGCAGTAACCATAGAGTAGGTGCCCAAAATAGCGATCAGGGGCACGGAAATGAACGAAACAATCTCAATTGCTTTAATGCCGTAGTAGGCGCTGGCGGTCATCAACCCACCAGCAATAATCACAATCACCCACACATTTACGTGCAGCAGCTCGGCGGTGGGTTTAGCAAACATGGCCACGCCCACGCCAAACCAACCCATCTGGGTCAAGCTGATCAGGGCTGAAGGCAGGAATGAACCTTTAGTCCCAAAGGTGCGCTGGGACATCAGGTCAAAGCTCAAACCGGTTCTCGCGCCGATATAACCCAGCGCACCGGTGTAAACCGCCAAAATTGCGCCACCAATAAGCACAGCCAGGATGTAGCCATTTAAATCTAGGCCCTGGCCGAGTTTGGCACCCACGCTCATAGAGGCGGAGAAGAAGGTAAAGCCCAACATAACAAAACCGACGGCCCAAAATGACCGTCGGCTTTGTGGGGGAACAGCTTCGAAGGAATAGTCTTCGTCAATGGCACTAGAGTGCTGGGAAATGAGTGCGTCTAGATCTTGTGCAGCATTTGCTGCATCAGCAGCTGCCGGGGCGGGTGCGCCGGAACCGGCAAACGCACCGGAGCTGGATGCACCGGAGCCGGGTGCACCGGAGCTGGATGCGCCGGGAGATGATGAGGCTGCGGCCGGGTTGTGGCCAAAATGAGACGAGCTCATGGGTTTCCTTCCAAAAGGTAGCCAAAATCCACGGTAGGTTACTGGTTCAATTTAGGCTGATTCAAGGCCTTAGGCACTAAAGCTTGCCAAATGTGCATAAAGCTACTTTCTGCAATGGTTTTGACGGTAGGCTGTGGCTAGCAGGCGCCATAGTGGGTGCTGCTCAAGCTTGCTGCCTTGCTGCTTTGTTGCCTTGGTGGCGCTTTTCAGCCCACGCACGCCCGCTAAGGCAAGAGCCGCTAGGCAAATATTTATCTGTACCAGGAGGCCGCGATGGCGCTGCAATGGATTGGTTCCCCCGAACACACCCGCTGGTTGGGTCAGCACACTCAGGCTTTGCTGGATTTTGCCCGCCGTAGCCGGGTGCCCGGTGGTTTTGGCTGGATCGGTCCCGACGGCGTCGTTGATTCTTCCCGACCGGTAGAGCTGTGGATTACTGGGCGCATGACCTACGTGTTTAGTGTGGGTGTGCTGTTGGGTGTGCCCGGGTGCCGGCGCTACGCCGATCATGGGGTGCAGGCGTTAACTAACGCGTTTTGGGATGAAACCAATGGGGGCTGGTTTAGCGCCATTGAGGGCGAGCTAGATGAGAATGGCCACGGCCGTGTAGCCCCCGGTTTTACCCGTAAAGAATGTTATCAGCACGCTTTTGTGCTGCTGGGGGCGGCTACGGCCCTGGCGGCGGGGCGCCCGGGGGCGGCGGCTCTGCTTAAGCGGGCCCTGGAAGTGCATGAGCGCTACTTCTTTGACCACTCCCAGTCCATGCCCACCGAGTCTTATGCCCTAGATTTCACTGACCCAGAGGATTACCGGGGTATTAACGCCGCCATGCACACGGTGGAGGCCTACCTAGCTATTGCGGACGCCACCGGCGATGACCGCTGGCTAGAGCGCGCCTTGGGGATTGTGGACTTTGCTATTAACCAGCAGGCCCGCGCCCACAACTGGCGTATCCCTGAGCACTACAGCACCACTTGGGTGCCCGATCCTGACTACAACATTGATGAGGTGGCCCACCCCTTCCGCCCCTTTGGCATCACCCCCGGTCACGGCCTGGAGTGGGCTCGCCTGACAGTGCAGTTGCGGGCGGCTTTGCTAGAGGTTGGTTTGGAGGCGCCGGATTGGATGCTGCCGGCTGCTTTGGAACTGTTTACCCGTTCGCGCGCTGATGGTTGGAATCGCGACGGCGCCCCCGGCTTTGTTTACACCGTTGATTTTGTGGGCACACCAGTGGTGCACGAGCGTATGCACTGGGTGGCTTGTGAGGCCATTAGTGCCGCAGCTGCCTTGCACTGTGCGCTAGTTAACGAGCCAGTGCCGTTGGCCGCTAAGGCCACCAGCATGGCCTATTTGGAGCACGCCTACCGCAGTGCTTGGGATTACTGTGAGCAATACATTATTGGTGGCGGGGACCCCTTTACCCGCGCCGAGATTGACCCGCAAAATGCGCCATTAGCCCAGGCTGGGGCCTGGGTGCATGAGCTGGATCAAGCTAACCAGCCCTCCACTCGCACTTGGGCTGGCTACCCGGATATTTACCACGCTTTGCAGGCCACTTTGATTCCGCGCGTGCCGGTGTGGCCGGTACTACCCGGCGCACTGCGAGATGGTCTGTTAGACCGTTAGTAGTGCGTGATAAAGTTACGCGTGCTGACCGCCGGAAACGCATAAGGATCTGTGGCGTTTGTGGAGGTCCAGCTGGAGAGGTGACAGAGCGGCCGAATGTGACGGTCTTGAAAACCGTTGTGTCTGCAAGGGCACCAGGGGTTCGAATCCCCTCCTCTCCGCCGGCCGGTTTAAAAATCGCTTTGCTAGAGAGAGATTTTTAAGCTAGGCTTAGTCGCGGTCGTTGACCGTTTGGAGACGTCGCATAGTGGCCTAGTGCGCCTTCCTGCTAAGAAGGTTGAGGTTGATAGCCTCTCGCGGGTTCAAATCCCGCCGTCTCCGCCACCAAACCCCGCTACGGCGGGGTTTTTTATTACCTCGGGCAGCCGTTTCCCTGAGTTGCCCAGGCCATCCAAGCTGGCGCCGTCGTCCTCACCACCGCCTCGTCAGCTGGGCTTTTAGTTGCCTAAACAGCCTGGATTTGCAGCAAAATATGACTCTTTGCATAGACATTTTCAGAGCTTTCCCAGGTTCACTGGCGTCTACCTCAAGCTTACGATGCAACTATTTTTCTGGTACTGCTCGCTAATTTTTAGTAGGTATAATGCAGAAATTACGTAAATACGGGGTTTTCACCCTCGCTCTAGCAATGAGTGCTAGTGCGCTAATTCCGACTGCCGCCGCCTCCCCCAAGGCAGGCACTGCCCTACCGGCAGCTACGTCGTCGGCAACCCCGCAGATGGTGGACATGACCACCTCCTGGTCCCAGGCCCAGAAGCTAAACCAGCAGGTGCAGAGCCTAGGTAAGCAGGTCGCCCCGCAGATCACTGATTCTTGCAGCTATGTGGCCCTACCTCAGGATGCACGTCAGGGCTACGTTGACTACCTGAACACTTTGCGCGCCTTCAACAACATTGGCGCCACCAAGCTCAGCCCCAACGAGACCATTCACCGCGAAGCCCAGGAGGGCTCAATCGCGATGACCACCGCCAGCGGCATCAGCCACGGCCTAAAGCCTGAAACCCAGAAGGGAAACAGCCGTTTCCGTCCTGGCCCTAACGGCACCTGGCCTTGCAGCACCGCCGGTGGTGTCCGCTCCACCCTCTCTGGCCTGCTGTCTTGGACCACCTGGCAGTCCGCCACCATGGCCTACCACGCCGACAACCTGGCCGCCGACTCTGGTGTATCCAGCCTGGGCCACCGCATGTACATGTTCAGCCCCAACCTGGTTTACACGGCTGTAGGCGCTAGCCGCTCTAGCTCCGCCCGCAGCTCCAGCGTCAACCAGGTGGTGCTTTCCTACGCACGCGGCTCACGCTTTGCCGATATGTCCTACGAGACCGGCTCTATCACCCAGCCTGACTCCAAGGTGAAGCGTCCGGCCACCATGGAATGGCCCGCCGCCGGTTACTTCCCCTACTCGCTAATGAGCAAGGACGCCGAGTGGTCACTTTCGGTTCTCAGCAGCGAGGCTAAGCTGCTTGACGGCGCCCAGGTGGAAATCACCGCCCCCAACGGCACCGTAACTCGCCCCACGGCCCGCACCACGGGCATCAGCGAGTCCTCCGGCTACCAGAGCGTGGCTTTCGCAGCCCCCGCGCTTGTAGCCAAGCCGGCCGCCAACACGGTAGCCACCTACACCGTTAAGGTCACCGCTAAGGGCAAGTCCTGGACCTACCCGGTGCGTCTGTTCAGCTCGCTGAGCGGCGACGCCCTGTCCTCCAGCGCCGACAAGACCGCCCCGGTCTTCTCTATGCCCGCTACCTCCAAGGTGGCTTACGGCAGCAAGTTCAACGCACTTGAGGGCGTTACCGCTTTCGATGACCGCGACGGCGACGTCACCAAGTCCATCACCGTGGTTAACAACCTGAATACCTCTCGTCCGGGCACCCAGACTGTGGTTTACCGAGTCAAGGACAAGGCGGGTAACTCCACCGAGTTCAAGCGCTCCGTAACCGTGCTCAGCCAGCAGGAAAGCAAAGCCAGCGTATTTATTGTTGGCAACGCCGTGTCCAACAAGGACGCCATTGTTCAGGTCAATGGCCTCAAGGGCGACTACCAGATCACCATCAAGTGGGTGACCACTAAGAAGCAGGGTAATTCCACATACTGGTACAGCTACTGGCGTGGTCCCTACAATGTCAGTGCTAACCTACAAACCCGCACCACCGTTTCACTTAAGGACGTACCTTCTGGCGCAAAGCTAAGCGTAATCCTCAAGCAGGGTGGTAAAGACATTCTCACTAGTACTGAAGTCACTGTTAAGTGAGATTCTGATGCGATAAACCGGCGAATTTTGATAATTAAATTCGCCGGTTTACGTCTCAGATTATGAAAACTAGCCACAATTTCGCTTAGAGATGTGGCAAGGTTAAGGGTGGTTGTGTAGCTAATCTACATAAACTCCCGCATAGCAAGGAGAAACCAGTGCTCAAACCCAGTTTGAACCGGAGGAGGATCACGGCGTTTACGCTGAGCGTGGCAACTGCCTGCGCGCTTGCGGCTCCCGTTGTGGCATCTCCTACCGCAAATATTCCGTCAGGGACTTTCACTTCAGCCCTGCAGCTTGCCAATGGCACCCAGGCAACTAATGTGCCCGGCCACTGGCTAGTAACCCTGTCTGCGCCTTCGGTATCCGACGGTGGTAGCGCGTCCTCAATTGAAACCCAGCAGGACAAGCTCGCCGAGGCCATCAAGGACGCCGGCATCAACGCTAAGATCACCAATAACTATGACCAGGTCTGGAACGGTGTTTCCGTTACCGTCAGCGACTCTCAGGCCGCTCAGCTGGCCAAGCTGCCTGGCGTTGTAAAGGTTCAGCCCGTTATCGAGGTTCCGCGCCCCGAAACCAAGACCACCAAAGAGCTCACCACCAGCGAAGGTGAAACCAAGTACTCCTGGGGTGCTCCCCTGGGTATGACCAACGCTGACCGCGCTCAGAGCGAACTTGGCCTGACCGGTAAGGGCGTCAAGATCGGTATCATCGACTCCGGTATTGACATTGACCACCGTGAATTCGGTGGTACCGGCGTTTCTGGTTCCGGCACCTCCCGTGAAAAGGGCGACGGCGCCAAGGCTGACGGCGCTGTAGGCTTCCCGAACTCTCGCGTCATCGCTGGTTACGACTACGTTGGTGACGACTACGGCTCGAACGGCACCTACGACGCCAAGCCGGACCCGATTCCGGATGACTGTGGCGGTCACGGTACCCACGTTGCCGGTATTGCTGCCGGTGGCGGCGCCGCTGGTTCCAGCACCGAGGTTCGCGGTGTAGCCCCCGAGGCTTCCCTGGCTGCCTACCGTGTGTTTGGCTGCAACGGCAAGACCAGCACCGACATCATCATCACTGCCATGGAGCAGGCCACCAAGGACGGCATGGACGTAGTCAACATGTCTCTGGGTGCTGCCTACATGGTTCTGCCCGACTACCCCACCACCAAGGCCGTAAAGACCATGGTTGACGCTGGTGTGGTTGTGGCTATCGCTCAGGGTAACGACGGCGCCGACGGTCTGTGGACCCTGGGTGCTCCTGGTGCTGCCACCGAGGCCATCACTGTCGCCAGTGTGGACAACACCGTCGAAACCAACTACTACTTCACCGCTAGCGGCGTAGACAACAAGTTCTTCTACAACGTCGGTAGCAACGGTGGCGACTTCGTTCGCTCCAACGTTGCTTACCCGGTCGTCGCCTCCGGTGAGGCTGACTCTGAAGACGGCAAGCTGTGCACCGCCCCCAGCGACACTAACGCTTTCAAGGGCAAGTACGTGCTTATCCGCCGTGGTGGCTGCACCTTCGGCACCAAGGCCGCTAACGCTCAGAAGGCTGGCGCCGTCGGTGTAATCATCGACAACAACCAGGCCGGCACGCTGGGCATGAACCTGGCCAACGAGACCGACCCGGTAAAGATCCCCGGTGTTTCCATCACCCAGGCTGACGGTGACGCTCTGCGTGCAGCCCTCAAGGCTGACACCACTGTCACCTTCGGTGAGACCTTCGGCGACCGCCCGGTCAGCACCGGTGGTCTGGTTTCAGACTTCTCCTCTTGGGGTCTGAACGGCAAGCTGGAAATGAAGCCGGATGTAGCCGCCCCCGGTGGTCTGATCTGGTCCACCTGGCCGCTTGACCACGGCGGTCCGTTCAACACCATTTCCGGTACCTCCATGGCTACCCCCTACACTGCTGGTGCAGCTGCCCTGATCTTGCAGGCACACCCTGAGCTCAAGGACGCCAAGAACGCCAGCACCAGTGAGGGCGTGCGCGCACGTCTGCAGTCCACCGGTTCTCCGCGTCTGTGGAGCGAGGGCAACGGCGACAAGACTCTGCTTGAGCCCACCGCCCGTCAGGGTGCCGGTCTGATCGACGTCTACCGCGCTGCTTCCACCAAGGTTCTGCCGAGCGTTTCTCGCCTGAACCTGGGCCAGCAGATTGCCGGTGAAAAGACCCACGAGATCACCCTGACCAACTCTGGTTCTGAGGCTGTGACCTACAAGCTGGGTCACGTGGACACCGTCACCACCACTGGTGAGTCCTCCAAGCCCACCCGTGGCACCACCAACGGCGCCACCGTTTCCACCGATGGCACCTCGGTAACCGTTCCGGCTGGTTCTTCCGCCAAGGTTGCCGTCAAGGTCAGCGCTCCCGAGGGCATTGGCAACGGTGACTTCTACGGTGGTTACGTCACCCTGACCCCGGACAACGCTGCTCAGACCCTGCGCATCCCGTTCGTGGGTGTGGGCGGTAACCTGGCCGAGTCCAAGACCCTGTACAAGACCGGTCCGGTTCTGGCTACCGAGAAGCTGAAGGTTGTTAACAAGGCTGGCCACCAGTTCACCATGTTCAACGACCGTCCGCACGTCTACTTCAAGGCTGACGTACCGCTGATCCGCTCCGGTTTGGTGGCCATGCGCAAGACCGACGACGGCAAGTACGAGGTCCTGTCTGACCAGGTCTTCATCTCCATGAGTGACAAGGGTTGGAACCGTACTAGCACCCGCCTGGTGCGTTGGGACGGCTCCTACCTGGACGCTAACAACCAGCTCCAGCAGGCTCCTGAAGGTACTTACCAGCTGTGGGAGCTCAACGCCCCCGCCGGCGCTGACACCACCAAGCTTGAGCAGTACAACATCTGGATGAGCAACGACTTCACCATTGACTGGCGTCGTAGCGACTACCTGCCCACCATCGCCCTCAAGGCCAGTGGCGACGTTACCGCCGCCGCTACCACTGCCACTGCGGACGCTTCTACCTCTGACGCTGACCCGCGTAACGGCAAGCCTGAGGCAATGGTTGACGACAACGTCTTCACCTACGCTGTGGTTTCCTCTGGCGCCCCGATCACCTTGGACGCCGGCAAGGTCTACAACATCTCCAAGGTGCAGTACGTACCCAACCAGGGCAACGACGGCGTGGACTCCATGCCCGCCACCGGCTGGAAGGCCGAGGTCTCCGTTGACGGTAAGACCTGGACCGACGCTGGCTCTGGCAGCCTCAGCGGCGAAGCAATGGTTCCCCAGGACCTGACCCTCAAGTCTGGTGCTAAGGGCCGCTTCGTGCGCATCACCCTGACCAGCGACAAGGGCAAGGTTGGCGTAGCCGAGCTGCGCATCGCCGGCACCCCTGCCGGTGACGCCACCGCTGCCCCCACCGAGCAGCCCACCGCTGCTCCGACCGGTTCTGCTGCCCCCACCGCTGCTCCGACCGGTTCTGCTGCCCCCACCGCGCAGCCCACCGGCTCCGCTGCTCCGACCAACCCGGCTCAGCCCACCGCTGCTCCGAGTGTGTCCGCTTCCAGCTCGGCTTCTGCCCTGCCTGGCAAGCCCAGCGGCAAGCCCTCTGCTCTGCCCGGTAAGCCCGGCAAGGGTAACGACAACCGCGAGCCGCTGGCCCGCACCGGTACCACCATCGCCATTGGCATTGGTGCACTGGTTCTGGCCGCAGCTGGTGCAGGCGCCTTGGCCCTGCGCAAGCGTCGCGACGCTGAGGCCGGTAGCGAGGCCTGATCTCGGTTAAACAGCGCGGCTAACGCGTTGACTTAACTGTGGGGGGCGGCTCGAAAGAGTCGCCCCCCACCTTTTATTTCCAAAACCTAATATGTTCAGGGTCACAGCATTTTGATTTGCGCCCATGTGGATAGGTGTGTAAAGTTCTTTCTTGTCGGAAACGACATGCGCCCGTAGCTCAATGGATAGAGCGTCTGACTACGGATCAGAAGGTTGGGGGTTCGAGTCCCTTCGGGCGCGCCAGCAGCTCGCCGTCACTGTTTAAACTTTGGCCGCGGGCTGTTTTCAATTTTAGGGTAAATTCTCCCCTACTTTTACATAGCCCTACTTTCTGTAGAGATCATGAAAAAAATATCGGTTACCAGCAGGTACGTAAATTTTTTTAGTCGCTCCCAACAGCTGCCGGACCCGCTACCCACCACAGCTGGCGGTATTTGGCGCTATTTATACAAAGAATCCTGGCAAATTCTGGCCCTCTGCCTAGTTTTAACCCTGCTTCAAGGCATTGGGTTTGCCTTAATCCCCAAGCTGCTAGGTACCTTGCTCGACGACGCCCTCACCCCCGGGGTGAGCTTACGTGGGACGGTAACTGCACTAGTTCTACTATGCCTAGTGACCTCCCTGGTGGGTTCTTGGCGCACCCTGAACTACACGGCCTTAATAGTTATGCATGAAGTTTTGGTTATGCGCATGCTACTAAGCAAAACCAGCCAGCTCGGTAGCGCCATGAAACGCGATATTTCCCTAGGTGACGCCGTGGCCACAACCGGTGACGACCCAGAAAACCTGGGATTTTGGATGGTGTCGCTGTGTAACCTACTGGCTTATATGCCCGCGATGATACTGGTGATTTACCTGATGCTGACCCAGTCACTGTCGCTGGGTTTAACCATCCTGATTGCCCTGCCCATTATCACGGTGCTTATCAGCTGGATCTCCAAGCTAATCGAAAAACGTATCCGCACTATCCGTGAAGAAAACGGTGAGCTCACCAACGTGGCCACAGACGCCGTCGTCGGCCTGCGGATCCTGCGCGGTATTGGCGGCGAGAACGCCTTCAACGAGCGCTACCGGGCCCAATCCCAGCGTGTTAAGCAGGTGGGCATTGAAGCCGCCCCCTCCCAGGCGGCCCTGGCGGTTTTCTCTGAGGCCGCCCCCACCCTGTTGACCGCCGCCGTGGTGGCTTTAGGGGCTCAGCAGGTACTCTCTGGCCAGTTACAGCCCGGACAGCTGTTGACGTTCTTTGGTTACACCAGTTTCTTGCTGCTGCCCATGCGGGCCATCACCGAGCTGGTGATAGTTAATGCCTTCACGCGCGTGTCTATGCGTAAGGTGCTGCGCCTGCTGAACATCCAGCCGCGCGTAAATGATCAGGCCAACCAGGCCGTTACGCTCAACCCGCTAGGGACGCTGTATGACGAGGCCAGTGGGGTCACTATCAGCGGCGGTAAGTTAACTGCGTTGGTAGCCTCCGCCCCCGAGGTTAGCGCCACTTTAGCCATGCGCCTGGGCCGTTTCGACGACGCCGACACCGTAACCCTTGATGGGGTGGATTTGCGTAGCCTGCCACTGGATCAGGTGCGCCGCACCGTGGTGGTTTCACCTACCACCGCCCAAGCTTTTGCCGGCCCGCTCTACCAGGCGGTGCTGGGTAATGACGCCCCCAAGCCCCAGGCGCAAGACACCTTGGAGTTGGTGGCCCAGCAGGGGCACGCCAATTCGGGGGTGATGGCCACAAGCCCTGTTGCTGATCTGCCCAGCGAGCTTGAAGCCCAGACCCAGCAGGCTTTGGACCTGGCCCACAGCGATGACTTGGTGGATTCGGTAGGTGGCCTGTATGGGCTTTTAAATGAGAAGGCCCGCAATATTTCTGGCGGTCAGCGTCAGCGTCTGGCTTTGGCCCGTGCCCTGGCAACTGACGCCCCCGTGTTGGTGCTGCTGGAGCCCACTAGCGCGCTTGATTCGCACACTGAAAACAATATTGCCGCCGATTTAGCTGCTGAGCGCGCCGGGCGCACCACGGTTATTACTACCGCTTCGCCGCTGATTTTGGGGCGTTGCGATGAGGTTATTTTTATTGATGACGACGGCGCCGAGGTGGCTCGCGGCACCCACCACCAGCTGCGTCAGCAGGTACCCGCCTACCGGGCGGTAGTTGAGCGCGCCCAGGGCATTCAAAGCACCCAGCCAGGCACTCAGCCAGCCACCCAGGCCGCTGTCGCAGCCCCCAGCCAGGCCGCCGTCGCCGTCGAGAGCGCCCCCAGCGAGCCGGCAAGCGAGCCCAACCACGGACAGGAGCGCTGATGAAACGACTTCCTGTAGCTAACTCGCGCCAGTCGGGCCGCGCTGCCGCTGGCCTGATGCGCCACCACTGGTTGGCACTGACCGGCGTGACCGCCGTGCAGCTGGCGGGGGCCGCCACCGGCGTGATGATTCCGCGTATTGTGGGCAAAATCGTCAACCTAGTGACCTCCGCGAGCGCCACCATCCCCACCAGCTCTTTAAGCAGCCAGGTAACTACCCTGGTGGTGTGGGCTTTGGTGCTTACCGGCGTGGGTATGGTGTGTACGGGCCTAGGTGAGTGGAGTGCGCGCGTGCTGGGGCAAATAATTTTCGCCCAGCTGCGTGAAGATCTGCTGGCTAAAATCACTGGCCTACCCCTGGGGGTGATTGAGGCTGCGGGCACGGGTGACCTGCTGGGACGCACCCAGCATGATCTGCGTTCACTACAGTTTGTGATTCAACGCGGTATTGCCCGGCTGATGACGCTGGCGGTGACCTTGGTGGTGACTTTAGCTGCGGCCACAATCACCGCGCCGCTGCTGAGCCTGGCTATTTGGCTGCCGCTGCTAGCCTGTATTCCGGCTGTGCGCTGGTATTTGCACTATGCCGTGCCCGCCTACCGTACAGTCGGCTCCCAGTACGCCACTATTGATGGGGTAATTGCTGAAAGTATTGACCAGATTGACACCGTTAGCGCCTTTAACTTGGGGGCGCGCCGCAGCCATTACCTGTTTACTCGCGCTAAAGAGCTGTTTGCGGTGGATATTTATGCCGGTGCGCTGCGCGGTAAGGCGTTTTTCTGGCTAAATATTTTCACTTTGCTCTCACCCTTGGCGGTGCTGGTTTTGGGCCTGTACCTGCACCAGCACCAGCTGGTTGACCTAGGGGCAATCACCACCTTGGCACTGTATGGCCTTAACCTGCGCATGCCGGTGTTTGATCTGATTGTGTGGCTTGATGAGGTACAAAGCGCCACGGTTGCTTTTGGGCGCATTGTGGGCGTGGAATTGGTGCCTACCGAAACTGAAACCACCGATGAGCTGCCTGAAGATAACCGCATTAAGGTGCGTGACGTCTCCTACGCTTACCGCGAGGGCCACCCGGTGCTGCACCACATTGATTTGGATCTGGTTCCCGGTGAGCGGCTGGCTATTGTGGGCCCCTCGGGTTCTGGTAAATCCACGTTGGGGCGGATGCTAGCTGGTATTCACCCACCCACTTCCGGTTCAGTGACTTTGGGTGGTGTGGAGGTTTCTCAACTGCCTGAACATGTGCTGCACCAGGAAATTTCCTTGGTCACCCAGGAGCACCATGTTTTTGCCGCTACTTTGGGTGAAAACCTGCGCCTAGCTGCAGCTGAGGCTAGCAATAGCCAGCTGTGGCAGGCCCTGGATGCTATTGGCGCCACCTGGGCCCATGAGTTGGAGGCGGGTTTAGACACGCCGGTGGGTTCTGGCGGTCATGCGCTTAGCCCAGCCCAGGCCCAGCAGTTGGCTTTGGCGCGTATTGCTCTGATTAACCCGCATACGCTGATTTTGGATGAGGCCACCAGCCTGATTGACCCCACCACTGCCCACGCCACTGAGAATGCCTTGGGCAGCCTCATGGCGGGACGCACTGTGGTGGCTATCGCGCACCGGCTTTACACTGCCGCCGACGCCGATCGGATCGCGGTGGTTATTGACGGGCGTATTGCTGAGCTTGGCAGCCACGCTCAGTTATTGGCGAAAAAAGGCCATTACGCCAATCTCTGGAACGCCTGGCAGTCCGAGTAGTAGTGCGACGACGCCGGCTCGCCTCGGCCTGCTAGGCCCGCCCCGCTGCGTACCACGTGCACCCTTGTGTCGCGTCTAGGTACAGCAGCCCTAGGTGCAGCAGCCCTGGGTGCAGCGGAGTGGCGAGCGGGCGGCGTCGGCTCCAAGTGCCAAGCGAAAATTACGGCTAAATAACAAGGGCGGGAACTAAACTTAAGGGGTCGACTCTTTTTTCGTTGGGAGCAGCCATGCGCGCCTTGATTAAACCCGCCCCCGGCCCTGGCCTTGAGCTAACCGAGGTTGACGAACCTTCACCTGGCTTTGGGGAAGTGAAGATCCGCGTGATGCGCACTGGCTTGTGCGGTACGGACCTGCACCTAGCTGGCTGGGATGATTTTGCGGCTGAAATGCTTAACCCGCCCCAGACTTTGGGCCACGAGTTCTACGGTGAAATCGTAGAGGTGGGCCCGGGCGTATCCGGCATGGATGGTGTGGGTGAGGTTAACGGCCTGCGTCTAACCCCCGGCCAGCACGTGAGTGTGGAGGGGCATATTACTTGCGGTCGCTGCCGTAACTGTCGTGCTGGGCGACGCCACATGTGCCTGCACACTAACTCCATTGGGGTTAACCGCGACGGCGCCTTTGCCGACTATGTGGTTGTGCCCGCCGGTAACGTGTGGCTACAGGCTGACCACATTGACCCTGACCTGGGGGCTTTGTTTGACCCCTTCGGTAACGCTGTACACACCGCCCTACAGTTCCCCCTGACCGCTGAGGATGTGCTGGTCACCGGCGCGGGCCCGATTGGGGTTATGTGCGCGGCTATCGCTAAGCACGCCGGCGCTCGCAATGTGGTTATCACTGATCTATCCGATTTCCGCCTGTCACTGGCTAAGGTGACCGGCGCCGTCACCGTAAACACTCGTGAGCAAGACCTACGCGAGGTTATGGTGGATCTGGGGATCACTGAAGGCTTCGACGTTGGCCTGGAGCTGTCTGGTGCCCCTAGCGCCACCCGCCAGATGCTGGACGTGTGTAACTATGGGGCTCGCATCGCTATGCTGGGGCTGCCTAGCGCCAGCTATGACATTAACTGGAACCAGGTAATCACCCATATGCTCACCATTAAGGGGGTTTATGGTCGTGAAATGTTTGACACCTGGTACAAGGCTGACTTCATGCTGGGCTCTTCTCCCCAGCTGCGTGACCAGATCCGTTCGGTGATCACCCACCGAGTCACCCCGGAGAATTGGGCTGAAGGTTTCGACGCCGCCCGTTCAGGTAAGTGCGGCAAGGTCATTATTGACTGGACTGCCTGACCCCACCGGTGCGTCCAGGCGCCGCCGCCACCGCCAGCAACGCTGCTGCATAACCACATAATTATTCAAAGGGAAAGTTTCATGTTCACTTTTAAAGACGAGCTGGCCGCCACCCTGGCCGAGATCGACGCCGCCGGGCTGACCAAGCACGAGCGGGTAATCACCACCCCCCAGGGCGCCCACATCTCCACCACTGCCGGGGATTCACTGAATTTCTGCGCTAACAACTACCTGGGTTTAGCGGGTGACCCGCGTATCACCCAGGCCGCCCATGAGGCGTTAGACCACTGGGGTTTTGGCCTTAGCTCTGTGCGTTTCATTTGCGGCACCCAAACCCCCCACACTCAGCTGGAGGAGCAGCTCTCCCAGTGGCTGGGAATGGATGACACTATCTTGTTCTCCAGCTGTTTTGACGCCAACGGCGCCATTTTTGATGTGCTGCTAGGTAAGGAGGACGCCGTTATTTCTGACGCCCTCAACCACGCCTCCATTATTGATGGCGTGCGCCTGTGTAAGGCTCAGCGTTTCCGCTACGCCAATGCAGACATGGCTGACCTGCGCAAACAGCTTGAGGCTGCGAAGGCTAACGGCTGCAAGAGGCTAATGATTGTCACTGACGGCGTGTTCTCCATGGACGGCTACTACGCTCCCCTGCCTGAGATTTGTGATTTGGCTGATGAGTTTGGGGCCCTGGTGATGGTTGATGACTCCCACGCCACCGGTTTTGTGGGCGAGACCGGCGCGGGCACGCCCGAGCTTTTAGGGGTGCGTGGGCGCGTAGATATTTTGACTGGCACCTTGGGTAAGGCCCTGGGTGGGGCTAGCGGTGGCTACATTAGCGGGCCCAAGGAAGTGGTGGATTTGCTGCGTCAGCGCGCCCGCCCTTACCTGTTCTCTAACACTGTGGCCCCGGCTGTGGTGGGTGGTAGCGCTAAGGCGGTGGAGATTGCCCGCCACGCTGACGCTGAGCGTGCCCAGCTGCGCGCTAACTCCCAGCTGTTCCGCCAGCTTATGGCTGAGGCTGGTTTTGAGCTGCTGCCTGGTTCTCACCCGATCACGCCGGTTATGTTCCCTGGTGACGACGGCGCCGTTAAGGCCGCCCGGATCGCTAGCGCCATGCTGGAGCACGGCGTGTATGTCACGGCTTTCTCCTTCCCGGTTGTGCCGCGCGGCCAGGCCCGTATTAGGGTGCAGCTATCGGCCGCCCACTGTGAGGCCGATGTGCGTGCGTGCGTGGCCGCGTTCATTGCGGCACGTGACGAGGTTGAGGCCCAGGAGAAGGAGACTGCTAAGTGAGTGAACCTACAGCTACGACGTCGGAGATTAAAACTACCGGCAGCAAAACTGCCGCTGAGCTGGAAAAGCAGCTGATGCGGGCAAAGCAGCTGATCGTGGTGCTGTGTGTGGTGATCGCGCTGCTGCTGGGCGCCTTGGTGACGCTGTGGGCAGTGGGAGGCGATAAGGAGGCCGCCACCGGCCCGGCTCAGGCCACCGCCACCACGGGCACCCAGGCTGGCGCCGCTAAGAGCGACGTCGGCACTAACCAGGCCCCCCAGGCGCTAAGTGAACCCACCCAGGAGGCCGCCAAGCAGGTGATCGCCAATGCCGCCCGCCGCCAGAGCGACGACCCGCGTGCTTTGGGGCGCCCGGACGCGAAGGTGACCATGGTGCTGTTCTCCGATTTTGCCTGCCCGTACTGCACGCAGTTCGCTAAGCAGGTGCAGCCGCAGCTGCAGGATCTGATCGATAACGGCACTTTGCGTATCGAGTGGCATGACTTGGCGCAGATCAGCCCCACTTCCCCGCTGGCAGCCCAGGCTGGTTTGGCGGCGGCAGCCCAGGGTAAGTTCTGGGAGTTTGAGCGGGCGGCTTATGCCAGTGCGAAGGATGGCGATCACCCCACCTACACTGAGGAGTCGCTGGTGGCTTTGGCTAAGCAGGCGGGCGTGCCTGACCTGGCTAAGTTCAAGACTGACATGAACTCTCAGGCTAATGTTGATGCGGTTAAGAAATCGCGTCAGGACGCCTATAACGTGGGTATTACTGGCACGCCTTTTGCTTTTATTGGCGACGCCGTCATGCCGGGTTATGTGGATGCGGCTACGGTTCGTGCCACGGTTTTGGCTCAAGCCGCTAAGTCTGGCAAGTAGTTACATGTAGTTAGTTGCCTCGGCCGTTAAGCCACATAATTTCACGCCTGCCCCGGGTACTGTCCCGATCGGCAGGCGTGAGTTTTTAGTGCTGGGCACGCCCTGAATATCGGCAAAGAAACACAGGTTTTGTGCGCGCTAGCGTTGCTAACGCTGGTGATTTTGTGCGAGCTGGTAGCGCACCCAGCGGCGCTGGCCGGTGGCAATGGCCAGGCCCCGCTCCACAAGCTCACGCAGCTCACTTCGCGCCTGATTCATAGGCTCATTCCTATTTCATAGAGAGCCATTTCTATGTCATAGACCCCTGTTTCTATGTCATAGAAGCTGTTTTTAAGGCATTTTTACTTCATAGAACCCTATTTTGACTTCATAGAAGCCCTAAAAATTTCATAGAACTGGCTCTATGGCCGCCCCGGCTGACGCCGCTATGGCCTGTACCCGCGCTGTTTTAGTGCTCATCATGTTCTCCTGCTCACACCCGGGCTAGAGGGCTTTGCGCCGTAAACCTTGACGCAACCGTTTTATGGCATGCCAAACCAAAACAACCCCAACCAACGCTCAAAACCCACAATCCCGGCCGCTGCGGTAACCGTGGTCCACATGCCGATCGACCCATCACGCAGCCAAGCAGCGGTAGGGTCAACCCCGCCCCAAGCGCGCTGCGCTAAATACTGGATCAGCGTGGTAGTTAAGGTAGCCACCAGCATTATTAGGGCCAATAGGTAGTGTGCAGCCACTGGGCAGATACCGGCCTGCGTTCGTGTACGACGGCGCCTGGCAGTAACTCGCTCAGCTTCAGAAGGCCATCTTGGGCTGGGGTCAGGATGAAAGTAGAGCAGCGGTCAAAACCCGCACAGGCGGCAATGTCTTGCACCTGGCCGCTAATAACCAGCTTACCCGCGCCGATCAGGCTGATCTGGTCGGCGAGCTCTAGCGTATTGGCTTAACTGTACGTCTTGTAGTACCTGGGCTAACTTACATCGGGCACTGGTTGGGTTTTTAACCGCATCCACGCCAGCGATTTTGACGCTACCACTATCTGGCTGTAGGAGCGTGGTCAGCATTTTCACGGTAGTGGTTTTACCTGCACCGTTAGGGCCTAGCAGGGCGTGAATCTGGCCGTATTTAATGTCCAGGCTTAATCCGTTAACAGCCACAAACTTGCCCTTGTTGAAGCTGCGTTTAAGCTGGCGAGCTTCCACCGCAATATCTGCCATACAAAAACCTATTCGCCCACCCCGAAGCTGTCTAGCAGTCGCCGCTAGATTCGGCGCTGCTGAAAGCCAAGGTCCCACTTAAAATTCAGGCACCCTTCAAGCGGGGGATATGGTGAGCATCACTAAGGGTTAATAATGGATAAATTTTAGCCTTCGAGTACTACACTAAAGCACTGGTAGCCCCACCACTGGAGCTACCAGGTCAAACTCTCCCCATTTTCCTTAAAACGTTGTTGTTTTCCCTACGGAAGCAGGGATAAGGCAGGAAGGTGGCGATTGTGTTTATTACGGTTCCCCGCAAAAGCGGGTATAAGTGTTTGAACCTGTCTCACTTAGGCCACAACCTTAGTCTCCCCTGTTCGCAGCGGGTTTGCAGAGGTCAACAACTTTAATACACATACACGCATATGCGCATATGCGTGTATGATCCAGAGTTAGCGCGATCACCCAGCCGGATGGTTAGTGCTGTTGATTTATCAAGGAGATTGAAATGATTGCTGATCTGGTTCTTGCTGCTGGTGATGGTACCGACATTCTCACCAAGGCATTGGCTCTCTTCGTTAAGTTCGCAACCATCGGTGGTGGCCTTTGGACTGTGTGGGGTGTTATCACCCTGGCTGGCGGTCTGCGTGACCATCAGGGCCCCCAAATCCAGTCTGGTGTTTGGCAGGCTGTTGGTGGCGGCTTGATCGTGGCAGCAGCCCAGCTGTTTAGCGCTATCACGTTGTCATAAAAATTATGGCCCTTGAAATCAAGGTCTACCGGGAAATCACCGCATACCAATCAAAAGTAATGCTTGGCATGAGCTGGCGTCAGCTAGCTTGCGCCGCTAGCGGCCTTGTGGTCGTTAGCAGTGTTTACACTGCTTGTTACCTGATTGGCCAGGAGTCACTTGGTTCGTGGCTAACTGCGCTTTTAACTATGCCTTTTGTGGCTGTTGGGTGGATAAGGCCTAAAGGTTTACCGTTTGAGCGTTACGCGGGTTATGTGTGGCGTTTTAACTGGAATACACAACTGCGCGTGTACGCGCAAGACCCTCAGCTTTCTACTGAGATCGCGTCAGAAAGGTCAGCGGATGTTCTTCGCAAACAAAAACCGCCAAAACGAGACATCATCAGAAGCCTCGAACTTGACCGGTAAACGCAAGCGCAGCGAGAAGGACGTTTCGCGCGTTAAACGCAACACGGCCCAAAAAGCCCTCCAGTATGAGGCTATGACCGATACTGGTATTTGCGTACTAGGGGACGGTCATTACTCGGTTACGTTAAAACTGGAAGACATTGACTACCAGCTAGCCCCTGAGGATGACCAGCAGGGCATTATTGAACAGTACGCCCAGTTCATTAACTCTTTTGATGCTGGCCAGTCAGTACAGTTAACGGTAGTTAACCGCCACCTTGACCGTGAAACGCTTAGTAAAGCTGTCTCGCTTTCACCTCGCGGTGATGGACGTGACGTATACCGGTGGGAGTATAACGACCTGATTAACGCGCGTCTGGCTGCGGGGCGTAACAACACGGTCACTGATAAGTATGTGACTATCACGGTTGAGGCTGATGATTTTGAGCATGCGACTTCGGTTTTGGCGCGTGTGGCCACGGAAAGCATAGCCCAGTTGCGTTCAGTTGGTGGTTGCAGGGCTGAGCGGGTTAGCGGTGAAGAGCGTGTCAGGTTGTTGCATGATATTTTGCGCCCTGACCAGCCTTTCCGTTTCACCTATAACGACCTGGTTGGTTCTACTTTGACCACTAAAGACGTGGTCAGTCCCTGGGCTATTGATTTTCGGGAAAATCCTGCCACGATCACGTTTTCTAACGAACACGATTCTTACTATCAGACCCTGGTTTTACGTGATCTGCCTGCTTGGCTGTCAGACCGGTTAATGAAGGATCTTAGCGAGCTGACTTGTGAGCTGGCCCTGGCGGTGCATTTCCGCCCGCTTGACCATGCCGAGGGCCTGGACCTGGTTAAACGCCAGATCGCTGAGATGGAAATGCAGCGTAGTAACGAGCTACGTAAAGCCCGTAAGCAGGGTAATGGTGAGGAATCTATTCCTCACGAGCTGGTTGCTTCACGTCAAGAGGCCCTGGAGCTGCGTGAACAGCTTGAGTCTAGTAACGAAAAACTGTTCACTACCACGATTGTTATTGGTGTTTCAGGCAAGAGTCGTGAAGAGCTAGCTGAGGCTGTTGAGCAGGTACGCGCTGCGGGCCGTAAACAGTCTTGCGGCTTTGAAACCTTGAAGTACATGCAGGAAGATGGGCTTAACGCGGTCCTTCCCCTGGGGGTGTGTAGGTTACCGATTTTCAGGACTCTGACCACGGCTACCGTGGCCGTGATGGTGCCGTTTACTACCCAAGAGCTGTTGCAGCCTGGCGGGCGGTTCTATGGGGTTAACGCGATCTCTAAAAACCTGGTGGTGGGTTCTAGAACTGCCACCATGAACGGTAACGCTTTTATCCTGGGTACTACTGGTGCCGGTAAGAGCCAGTTTGGTAAGGGTGAAGCTTTCCAAACTTTCCTTGGCACAGATGATGACATCATTATTGTTGACCCGGAAAAAGAGTATGTGGCTTTGGGTGATGCTATGGGGGCCACGCGTATCGAGATTAGCGCTGGTTCTACTGCATGTATTAACCCGTTGCACATGGATCGTGACGCTAACGCTGATGATGGTAGCCCGATCAAGCTTAAAGCCGAGTTCATTTTGTCTTTGTGTGAGGTACTTATTGGTGGGGCTGGTGGCCTGACCCCGGTTCAACGTTCAATCATTGACCGGTGCGTTACACGCATTTACGGGCGTTTCTTGCAAGATAAGCGGGCGCTTCCTCCCACACTTAACACCTTGTTTGAAGAGTTGAACGCTCAGCCTGAAGATGAGGCTAAAGCGATCGCTACCGCCCTAGAGCTTTACGCTTCTGGTTCGTTTTCTGGTTTCTCCCAGCAAACCAACGTTGATACGTCTAACCGCGTGATTGTTTACGATATCGCCCGGCTTGGGTCGGATATGAAAACGTTTGGTATGTTGGTGGTTTTGGAGCAGATTTGGGCTCAGGTACAGGCTAACCGTAGCTTGGGTAAGCGTACTTGGCTTTATATTGACGAGTTCCACCTGCTGTTTTCTAACGAGTACGCGGGCGCGTATTGCCAGATGATTTGGAAGCGTGCACGTAAGTACGGGTTGATGCCAACTGGGTTGACTCAGAATATTGAAGAGTTGCTTATTAGTGAGCGTGCCCGGCTTATGTTGGCTAACTCTGACAGTCTGGTTTTGCTTAACCAGACCGCGACTGATGCTTCTACGCTACAGTCTTTGTTCCACTGGTCGGATAAGCACCGTAGCTATTTCCAAAATGTTGGGCCTGGTTGCGGGTTGTTGAAGATGGGTGTGTCCATGGTGCCGTTTGACTCGCGTATTCCTACTTCAACCAAGCTTTACCAGCTTTACACTACAAAGTTTGGTGAGGTGTTCTAGCGATGGCCCTGAATTTTAGACAATCATCTGACACGATTGTCACGCAAGATAAATACAGTAGCCTGAATATAGACCCACGCATAACCAGCATTTTCAAAAAAACTTTTAAGGTAACTAAGTTTGGCGCAAAAGTTGGTTTTAAAAGCGCTGAATTAGTAGGAAAAACCAGTTATGATGTAGTTAAGCAACAGATCAAAGCCCCTGCCGACAGTAGGAATAATAATGATACGTTGGCTGATAGCCAGGGTGGGGCGGTTAAAACTAGCCTGAAAAACGCTTCTAGTCTGGGCCACAACACTGGGACTTCTATCGGTAAAAAGGTAGGCGTTAAAGTTGACGGTAAAGTCAATAATGTTACACGTAAAGCCCTTGGTCAGCCCACTAAAGCCCAGGTTAACAGCCTAACTAGCCGCGTGGTTGGGGCCCGTTCTAAACGTCAAGCCCGCCGCCAGGTTTATAAGGAACTAGCTACCGGTAAAACCGCACCCGCACGTGCAGCTAGAAGAGTGGTCAACTGGGCGGCTAGGAACGTAGCTGGGATAATCTCTAGAATTATAGGTTTAGTTGTAGCTAAAATTTCTGGCGCTGTTTTGGCAATCTGCATTATCCTCACACTAGTTATGTTAGTATTGTCACTAATTTCTAGCTTTTTACCAGCCTGGCTTACTGGTCAAGAGGAAGCCAAAAAACAAGCTACTGTGGCCGTTGCGGGTGTGGTGGCCAATGGTATGGGTAATGATTACCCGTACAAAGACCGGACCTATAACACAGTTAACTCGGCCACCAACTATTATTTTGGTAACTGCACAGACTTCGTGATTTGGCGGGTTAACCGTGATGATGGGGTTTTACACGAGCCATGGAAACACGTTAAAGACAACACAACCCCTGCCGGTGGTAATGGTTATGAGTGGGGGGCAGATACAGCTTTACCAGGTTGGGTTAACGTAACCAAACCAAGCCCTGGCGACATTATTTCGTTCCAACGTGGTTCGCAAGGTGGGCGTTGGAGCTCAGAGTTCGGTCACGTGGCCTATATAGGTCAGGTGTCAGTTAACGGCTCTATAACCGTTGAAAACTATGGCACTAACGAGTATTTCATAACGAACTACACTGCTGACGCACTAAGCCAACTAGTGTCTACTGGCCAGGCCATTATCAAACACAACCCACACTCAAAGCTAAAGATTAAAAAGATTGGTGGCTCCTCAATTGTTGACCCCGGTGGGGGCTATGGGGGTGTGGGTGGACCTTTAACTCCAGATGCAGCTAAAGCGACTGCTAAATCAATGCTGCCCGCCTATGGGTGGGATGAGGCCCAATACCAGTGCCTTGAAACTATATGGACTAGAGAATCCAACTGGAATTACGCGGCTGAAAACCCTAGCTCAGGTGCTTATGGAATCCCCCAGTCTTTACCAGCAGACAAAATGGGCTCAATCGCCCCCGATTGGCGTACCAACGCGGTAACGCAAATTAAGTGGGGCCTGGGCTATATCAAAGAACGCTACGGTAGCCCATGCCAAGCTTGGGCTTGGTGGCAGAAAAAGAACTGGTACTGATAGGTGGTGAATGCGGTGACTGGTCGTCAGCGTGGTTTAGTGGCTTTGATTGTGGCCATATTGGTTGTGGTTGTTGGGTTAGGTGGATTCCTGGCTTGGGCAGCTTTCAACCACGGAAAAGAAGAAAAGGCTGCTTTAAAACCTGCCCTGGCAGCTTCAGCTTCCACCAGTAGCGAGACTACCGAACCTAGCGAGAGTGGTGAGGGGGCTTCACCTACCCAGATAGATGGGTATTCGAAAGATTTTAACCCCACTCAAGCACAAAAAACCTTGGCTATCACCACGGTTAAAGCAGTAGTGCCCTGGAAGCAAACCGAGAGTGCTTCGCAGCGTGAAAAGCGTCTTAGCAAGGTTTGCAGCAAGGCTGTAGCTAGTCAAGAACCGATCTGGCAAAGCACGTCTGGCCGGATTCCGGGGGCTTGGATTGAGGTACTAGATGTTGGTGAGCCAGCCACTTCCACTAATGACGGCCATGTTATTGGTGTGGGCGTGATGGTTACTTACCGGCTACATATTCCCCACAATGACGGGACCGAGGTTATAGCTACGGACACTTCATTGTGGGTGGTTGAGATGCCCGCTAAAGGAAAAGTCGATAAGGCCACAGCTGTTATATGGCCAAAGCTCTAAAAAGAGAAAGGTGTTTGTTATGAGGCTTGATAGGGATTTGACTGCTCAGCAGCTTTGGGCGATCGCGTCTGATAGACAGCATCTTAGCTATGACTTGTTAGACGAGATTGTTGATCACCCTGCGACTTATCGTGCTTTATCTGATTGGGCTGTTGACGCACTTGGCGCGAGCGATATTTCTGGCCTGGGTGATCCTCCCGCACCTGAGGTTGAGGCTGCATCCCCTAAACGCGGGTTTCGCTTACCTGGGTTAGGACGCCGCGATAGTGAACCTGAGATTGGTGAAGTTTTTTCTCCCGATCCGCCTCCAAGTGAACAGGTACCAGCGGTCAATCCTTGGTTAACCGTTAATCCGGCCATTGACCAAAATCCTATGCCCCTGCAGCAGCCTGCACCTCAGACCACTCCTCAGTCTGTAGTACAACAGGCTAAGCCTCAGGCCGCATTTGAGCCTCAAGCTCAGG
>ERZ772910.201-NODE-201-length-36963-cov-7.577165_pt1 | contig 36963 bp, 50 predicted proteins | sample MGYA00511357_ERZ772910 | MGnify/ENA primary metagenome ERZ772910 (study PRJEB29015, sample SAMEA2738096) | human oral metagenome | biome: human oral; feature: human-associated habitat; material: saliva | place: China | collected 2193 ... | reverse complement strand
TGATCTTGTCAAGGTTCTTGACGGTCTCAGATTTGGGAATGCCAGGGGCGACAAGAACTCGAGTAGAGGTGTAGTTGTCTGTACCAAGCTGCCGGATCTTAATATCCTGAACCTGGTACCCTTGTGCCTCGAGAGTGGCCGAGGCAAGCTTGAGTGTAGTTGCGGTGGTGCCGAGTGAGACTTCCGTGCCACTGCCGATATCAATATAACGGTGCTTGTCGGTCTCTCGCTTGAGAATATCCGCGACGCCCTCGATCTTGGACGAGGTCTTGCCTGCGTCATCCTTGAGGTAGTTGCGGACGGTCGAGGCCGAGACGCCGATGCGGTCAGCAATAGCAGCCTGGGACATACCCTTCGCGTCGAGCTTCCGGACCATTGCAATCTCCACCGCCTGGCGTTCGCGCTTAGCAATGGACTTGGTGGCCCTCAACTCGGTGGTGGTCATACCGAGACCCTTAGCGATCTCAGCTTCGCTCATACCCTTATCCGCGAGCCCCTTAACAAGGCCCTGGAAATCGCGTGAGCGCTGATACGGGTCTTTGCCCGAGCCCCACGGGTACCGGCCCGACTTCCGCAAAATGCCGTAGTGGGATAGAGTATCTTCAGTCATTGTCGCTCTCCATGAGAATATCACTGAAATGAACAATCCGATCCATAATATCCCGGATGTCATCTGACTCGGGAATATGGGTTCGAGGTTCGCCGTGTTGGTAGATGCGGAGTTGCATCTGTACAGTTGGTTGCACGCCATACTCGAGACAGAACAGGGCCGCGTAAATTTCGAGCTGCTCGAACTTGGTTGGACCCGCCCCGGTCTTGAGATCGTGAATGCGAAGGAATTCGGAGTCCTCGTCAAAGGATATAGCGTCTGCGGTCCCAAAGGCGTACTCGCTGTAATATAGTACTGTCTCTGGGCTCATCTTGTACGAGATTGCGTCGTTAACGAACTTCGCGACTGTTGCCATAAGCGGGTCGCGTTCATCGGGCTCTCCAAATGGGAGGCCCAACTGAATATGTTCTGCAGCTAATTCGTGCAAGCGAGTTCCAAGCGCAGCCGCTTGTGCTTTGCGATAGGTCTCCCGTAACTTCGCTTCATCGTATCGGAGCCATGACGATTTGCTGGCCCCTAGGAATGCGTGCTTGCCGGCGAGGTTGTAATGGTCGTAAAACTGCATACGTCACGCCTGGCTGAAATACTCGTCGAGATCCTGGAGGACTTCTTCCTCGTTCTCGGGATATACGAACCGAGCGAACCCCATGTGATTGAGCTTTGCAATGTAGTGCTCTTGGTTGGGGCGGTGTGAGGCCTTGCGCGAAGCCTTGACCTCAAGCATGGCCCAGTGCTCATCGCAGAGCACCAGGAGATCCGGAATGCCCTGAATATAATTCGGGTCGTTCTTCAGGATCATAGACTGTGGGTACAGAGTGGAGATCTTCTTGATCAGCTCGCTCTGATACTTGTTCTCGCGCACACTCATGTTGGCTCCTTTCGAGGGTGCGGTAAACGGTATAAGGAGAGTAGCATATAGGACTTTAGTCCTAGACCTGTTACCCACTTAAGTGGGTCAATGGGTCGATTCCTTCATTCTCTCCATTATGCTGGACGTGTTTAACCTCCGGTCATACCCACTTGAAGGAATATGGGACTAAAGTCCTAGATGAGGAATTCTCATAAGCGTGGTATCCCGCGACCCAGATTTTTGGGAAGAGGCGGCTGCTTCTTAGAGGGAGCGACCGCTTCTCGGATGGGAGCAACACTTAGGTAAAGATTTGGTAAAATTTTCGGGTCGAAAGCTACTTGTCAAAAACGTTGTCTTTTAGGGGGGGTTATATTATATATATATAATTTTATTTATTATCTTAATAAAATAAAATGACAAATGACAAATGGATAGACTTTTCGTTGCTATTCCAACGAAAAATGGGTTGTCATTTTTGTTTTAAAAATGACAAGTTGTCAAAAATTGACAACCAATTTCGGCAAAATCACCTCTCGTCTAAGAACCACTAACCCACTTGACGTCAATTTTGACAAAACCGCAAACCCACTCAGGTCCAATAACCCACTTAAAAAGGTAAAGAAATGGTAAAGAACTTAGGCGCTGAGGGGGCAAAAAAACGATAATCCAAGTCTCTTTTGACGAGCGGGGGACCCCATTTAAGAGATCCCCCACCCATCAAAAATCAGTGCCGCCCTGCTCCAACTCCAACACGCATGGCCGCGCTACGAACCCGTGACACGCCGTGACGCTCCTTCCAGCCAGCCTGATTGACTGCTCCCTTGAAAGTCGTATCCCAAGGAGAGTACATCCTCATGACGTCAGCCACGTCAGCCTTCCAAGGATCCTTCTTCTTAGGAGCCCGTCCCCCAAGTAGAGTACGAGTATTGTCACCATCGAACACCTCAACCCGGTACCGATCGCAAGCGATGCTCGCCACGCGATTCTTGAGGTACCACTCTGCGTAGACAACTCCGCGCTCCTTGTCATCGCAGAAGAACGTCTTCCTCCACAACTCTCGCCCGAACAAATATCCGACGATCGAGAATCGGTAGATCATCCGCTCAGGGTGTCCAATAACATCAGTCGAGTAATCAGCGTTCATTTCAGTCTTCCTTCTCAAGAGTCTCGGCGATCTCTCCGCCGCCTACATGCCAAATGCGAATCGTTGCGTCATCGATTTCAACGCCCTCTTCAAGATTGTCGCAAAGCTCATCGATCACATCGTGACCAAAATTGCGAGCCTCACTCAACTTGTCAAAACCCTCACAAGATTCGACAAATCCTTCGCCCACAATTTCATATTCAACTTGCACAATGAACATTTCAGTTCTCCTTTTCAACCTGTTCAAATCCGGACCCGAGGTGCTCGAATGCTCGGACCTTGACGATCTTGACGATCATGTTCCTTCTTGTTTTTGTACTAGAAAGCTGTTCGAGATGAGCCTCAGCCTCCTTCCGAGTATTGAAGAACCACATGAAGTCATTGCGAAGTCCCGTAGCACATTCACAAGAAATCACATGCAGCATCCATCCGAGATGATGGTCAATTCCGCAGACAATAGTATCAGTCATTCTTTTTCCTATTCTTGGGATTCTTCGGGCAAAGTTTCGTATGTGGCCTTGGATACATATGCCCGTCGAGCGTACTCCAGTATTCCACCTTGTCGCTTGGATGCGTCTCCGTCCACGCCAACGACTTGCATTCACAAGGCTCTGGCGGTTTCAGATCCGTATTACAGAGCTCCTTCAAGAGTGCGGTGTGAGTGTGTGCATAAGTCATCAATCCGAACCTCGTGAATAGTTCGGGGTTGATAATATACGACATATACGCCTCATAAGGAGGATTCGTTCCATCGTCCACAAGGACGGTCAGTTTAGCCTGGGTCCCCGCCCTGGTCTCCTCAAGAGAAAACGTCGGATTAATGAGCTTCTCGAATGACTTCCCGAACAACATCGCTATTACGCTCCTTTTCGTAGTAGTTCATGACTATACTAAGTTTGTGCCCGCAGAGGATGTCGCCCTCTTTAAGGTCACGGATATGCCGATTATACTTTAACAAGCGAACTGTCGTCGACCAACGCTCGTCCTCAGATAATCTAAGCACAAGTGACTGCGCTTCGGCCTTGTTTGGATGGATACTCAACACAACATAAGGCTCGAATGGCTCCTCGAACTTAATGACTGACAAAACACACCAGACGTCTTTATACCAAGCCATTATTCAGCCAACCACGTACTTGACGATGAAATCAACCCCGTCGAGAACCAGCAACTTCAGAAGTCCCATCTCGTCTGACGCATACGAGTACTTAAAGATCTGAATGTTGACCGGGATGTCGAGTTTATCCTTAAGACTCTGAGCGGCTGTCTTGGCCTCCCCCTCAGACTTGTAGAAAGAGATAGTATGCCGAACATCGTCCCCGATACTACCAATGCGACAAACCATGCACCAGTCGTTATCAGAGGGGTCAGAGAGAATTAGATTGCGTGCCATGACGGCGCTCCTTTACAGATCGTGAGCGAATATGCGCTCGTTGAACGTGGCCTTCTCGACCACTGCCTTTGAGATAGCGGAATCGATTCTAGACTCTGATTTGAAGTAGTAGTACCACAAGTCAGTGTAAGGGGTGTTGATGCGGTCAATCCGACCCTCCGCCTGCTCCATCACCTTGTACGAGTAGTTGAGGCTGTAGAACACAACCGTATCCGTCTCGATACAGTTCCATCCCTCAGCCCCAGCCGTGTATTGAACCAAATATACCCAAGAGTCTCCTTCTGGGGTTGGTTCGTGTGCGTGACCATTCCACTCAGCAACTACAAATTCATCTTTGAGTTTCAGCAACTTGTCTCGTTCGTAGTCGAAGTTGTAGAACACGATCACTCTGTGTCGCTTCGCAACGATCTTACGCAACCGATCTAATCTGTCACTAGAAGAGTTCACACTGCGTCGGAGAGCGTAACACACTCCAGCTGCGTTTCGAATCGGTTCATTTGTCCAGGGATCTATCCGCTTTTTGATAATCATATTGTATTGATCTCGGTCAAATGGTACGAAAATATCCTTGCGATTGCGTCGTGTATGTCTCTCGTCGGGCATCGTCACGATGATGTTCCGTCTGCGAGATTCGAGGATACCTGTATTGATGTATCGCCTTACTTTCTGATACTTCGCGAACCTATCCCAGATGATGTGTTGCTCTGAGAATTCAGTCCTGTTTTTGTAGAACCCATTCGCGATGAACAGCGGTACATAATCAAGCCAGGTATCCCCGGGCGTAGCGCTCAATAGGATCCACAGGTTGTGTTTCGATATCTTGAGAAAGCTCTTGACCCAAGCACCAGATCCAACAACACGCTGCTCATCAAATATGAACACATGATCGCGGTAATCCGCAAACTTTGAGACATTGTTCCAGCTCTCGATCGTCACGTCGTCGCAATTAGCACCAAGCGCTGCGAACTCACCCTCCCATTCGAAAGAGTCTCGCTTACGCGCAGTGGTGATCACGACGATCTTCTTTGCGTCTGCCTTCGAAAGGGCCCATGAGGCCCCCACACGTGACTTACCCGAGCCGACACCGCCGACTAGGACATTACCACTATGCAGGAGCCTCAGGGCCTCTTCCTGATGAGAATATAGTTTATTCGTCATCGTTATCAAATAGGAGACTCAACAACCGCTCGCGAATCTCCTCGGGGATAGCGTGGTAGAACTCGACGTTGTCGCGAACCCATCCACCACCAGCAACCGAGCAGCGAGCAATCCACTCCCACGAGAAAGGACTCATCGCACTGATGAACGTGTGGCCGAAAATCGAGGTGCATTCCATCCAGTCGACATACCAGTAGCCGTCCTTCTTGTAAGAATGCAGCCCGTCAATGGTCGCGTCGTAGCCAGTCAACACCAGAGGTGAGAAATCCGCTGGCGGGTTATCTCGTGGTGGTGTGTCAAACGTCTCCTTGGTCTCACTGAGGTCAGGACCCATCATCGTCTTGAATGCCATGTTGAATATCTCCTATCTTGTGTCACATCTGGACCTGAGGTGCGAAACCTCGGATGAGAACCGACTTGATCAGCTCCCGGTCTTCCTCACTGAAATCGTGATTGACAAACACGGACTTAATCGTGTCGCCATCCATCTTCACGCGAGCGACCCAAGAACCCCTATTCTCGATCGACGCGTATCCCTCAATCATGAAACCATCGAATTCGATGAAGACCTCGCTCGACTCCGACGGAACAGCGACAATTGGGGTTGATGAACGCCCATCGAGAAGTTCCACCGAAAGTCGAGGTTGAGCCTCAGATCCAACGACTCGACCATTCTGGAAGTTGATCCGAATGGTGTATGGTTCGTCATCCTTGATGGTGTTACCAATTGCCTTCTTAGCGATCGCCAGAAGACCTTGGTTGATAATCTTCTCGGAGTCGGGATCTCGGTTGAACTGAACCCCTGGATCCTTCATTCGGGTCTTTGTTTTTTCGGGAATCTGTGCCATTAGAGAGCCTCCACTCCAGGGTCTTTCCTAAGCGCTTCCTTGATAGAACGTCGGGAAGCATTATTGATCTTCGGGTTGAATTCAGCATTGTTAGCCCACCATGAGCCATACTTACCACCCTTGCCGAATCCGGGTTCGTTCTCATCGCCGTGCGTAATGGCGCGCATGATCCAGTCATCGCCGGCGTCGATCACAGTTTCCTTGGTTCGGTCTGCAGCGTCTCGACCATTCACAAAGAAAGTGATCTTGTGAACGGACCAGACGTATTCTGTGGTCACTGGGTCGCTACTGCCATTGACAGTCTTGTTGACCTGCACACCCATAACAGTTCCCTCGATCTGAATCGAGAAACCCGAGTAGTCACCATTAGCAGGGATGAATCCATTCTTGATGTTGACAATCGCCGTGAAGTTATCGCGATCCAGCATGGGATCTTCAGCTCGATCAAGGACGTTAGCCAGATAACGCGCGATGTCCTGTGCACCTCCCGCCTTAAGTTCCTTAATCGGTTTTAAGTATTGGGTAGACCACGTACGATCCGCCGGGACAATGGTTTCGAACCAGTTACTCATAGAACCAGTTCTCCTTCCTCTTGTAGCTGCGCCCAGATGAGATCATCTCGACGCCGCTGTGTTTTTCGGACATCCACTCGAGTCCCCAGAAACAGGTTGTCGAGCGAATTGTTCTCGAGGTCTCCGTCTGCATGACAGACATACAGACCCCTGTCCGGCCACCTCTTGTAGAAGGCAGCCCAGATCACCGATGCGACCGAACGTTCTCGAGCCTCACCGGGAGTTGTGTACAGCCGAACGTAGCGCGAATTCCCTTTGCGCTTGAACGGCCTGAGAGTTACGCCAGTATCCTTCCGACGAATAGTGCCCAGACGATTGGCTTCGTAGTGATTAAAGCCAGGCACGTCCGCCCAGATGTATGCGTATTCTTTGTACATGATAGCTCCTTTCTCCTAAGACGGGGGCAGACCTTTCACAGCCCACCCCCGCCTTAAAAATATGATCAGTCGAGATCAGCGTACTTCGCTGCGAACGAAGCCGACTCGTCGTCCATCACGACATACAGCTCCTTCACATATGCGGAGATACCCTTCTGGCCACGGATGTCGTACACCGACGGGTGGATGACCACATCAGCGGTCTTGATCGTGATATTGTCCAGGGTGCCGACAGTGTCCTCGTTGAGGAGCTGCTTGCGACCGCCGGTAACGAGCCAGATGGCCGGAGCGCGGAACTTGTACGAGACCTTGACGCCGAGGTAAGGACGCTCGGGATCGGACTCGCCATCCTGGTTCTTGCGGTACTTGACGTTCCAACCATCTCGTTCGAGATCCTCGACAAGGTTCAGAGGAATGGCGACCGAGAACTCGCGCTTACCCCCATTCTGGTTATAACGCGTCGGAGACCCCGCGAAGTTCGTGAAGAGCAGACGAGCGTCTTCAATAACCAGATCGGAGGGGGTGTTGTTGAATGCCATGATGTTTTCCTTTCTCAGCGGCACAGTGTTTCAAGATCGACGAATTGCTCGATCGCTTGTTTTGCCTCATCGGCGAGCATCTCGGCGTAAGACGTATCGACGTCCTGCTCCTGATGCATGAATCGGACCATCTCTGCTTCTTTCCAGCGATAGCCCTTTGTCCCAACGACGGCGTCTTTGATCTCGCCTTCGTTGTTCATCCGAAGGAGCTCAGCTCCACCTCGGTCCGGCTTGATCGGAACAAATTCACCAACCTTACCAACGAAGTGGTTAGCCCCATCTGGGAACTTCAGATACATCGCTGTCTTGACCTGCTTGGTCTGGGTATAATCCTCGAATTCAATTGGCTCCTTGGTGAAGAGCTTCTTGAATACATAGGGCTCCTGGAACTGCTTACCAGTAGCAGTCCATTCTCCTTCATGAGGGAATGCGTACCTTGCGATGTACACGGCCTTGTTAACGAGACACATCTTGGCGTAGGTGGCCTCATGCTCAAAGTCGTACCCATATTGCTTCCCGAAGTCCATTACCTTCTGAATATCGTCAGGTGTGGCCCCGGGAATCTTGATGGAGTCCGTCTTGATGTGGGCGACCGTCAAGCCGAGTTCCTTCTGCACATAGTGCTTGAGGTCTATCATAAACAGAGCTCCGCGCTTTGCGACAATATTGTCAACATTCCGGGGATCCCATGCCGGGTTGTCGAACTTAGCGCTCGTCAGCCCGTACATTGAGTTGATCGGAATCTTGAGAGCCTTGCCAAGTTCGTCAAGATCATAGTTCTTCGCGATCTCAACAAGACGCCCGTCGAAGAGCTTACTCAATGCATCCATGTCCTTATGCTTGATCGCCACTCGAGCCTTCTTGAGCTCGCTGTAACGCTGAGTATAAGGACCGAACAGGTTGAGCTGCTCGATCGACGTCGGATGCATTGACGCGACATCGAGAAGGGCGACGTTCTCGTAATATCCGGGTTCCGAATATACATAGCCACCCTCCCCTGGATCTTCTCCGCGATAGGATGAACCCTTGAACTTGTCAAAGGTGTAACCCGGGAACATCTCACTGAGGTCAGTGTAAACGAACTTCGACTTGTCGGGTCGACGCTCTTTACCAAACACCAGAGCACAGGTGTGCTGGTTTGTGGTGTCGTTGACGCTCAGACCGGAGAGCTCAGCAAGGATCTTGCGAGCACCCCAGTCGCTAGCGAGATGGTCGAACACCAGCTCAGTAGCATTAACATCGTTCTTGCAGTATTCGACGATGTCATCCCACTGATCCTCAGGAACCGGCTGGTCCCAAGGAAGGTTGTTCTCCTGGTGTTTGAGCCCGAGCTCAATCTCCCATTTCTTGAGAGATTGCTTCTTCGTCGAGAAATCGTAAATATCCGTGTAAGAGAGGTTGTATGCCTCACGGAACGTTGCGTTCTTCTCGTTGTTGATGATCCGTTGCGAGATCTCGAATAGCTCCGCGTTCGAATATCCAAGCGCCGCCGCATACATGATGTGGTTGTCATACTTCCGATTGTTGAATCCAATCAACCGAAGATCGAACAACGACTTCACTGCCTTGGCACTGGGATTCACAAGGGATCGAACGATGGATTGACCTCTAATCTTGTAGCAGATGACGAACAGATTCGGGAAGACCTCGACATCGTAAAATGCGATGCGTCCGTTTCCCTCCTCTGCGATCTCAGCTTTGTCCTCAGACATGAAGTGCATCTGCTGGACCATCTTGAGACAACGATCCTTCTGATTTGTCGAAGACATTGCGAAAGATGTTACCGCATTACGAGCGTCAGTGACGTCGTACGTGATCCCTGATTCGTAGGCCTCGTCGAGAATACTCTTGATGAAGTCGACATTGGGGGCAGTGTTGGCGTGCACTTCCTTACGAAGCGCCTTGGCGATGAGAGACCTTAGGTGGTTCTCGTCCTGAACATGCTTCTTGTTGATCATCTTGAGAGCCTTTGCGGGGAGGTCTCCCGGATAATCCTCGATACCTCGGTTGTTGTGAAGGGACAGTCGTCTCCGAAGAGACGCGCTCCCTCGGAATCGTTTGATTTCAATTCCAGGCGAATATTCAGCAAGGGTATCCTTATTGACAGGATATCGATAGATGAGGTGGAGGCCGCCGCCGCTTTTCGACGTTTCCGCATACGTCGGAGGCCAAGCAGAAGCAGCGCGAATATTAGCATTGAGGTCTTTTTCACCATTGTCTCCTTTCAGATCAAAGTCAATGCAGACATACTCCTCGGGCATGAGTACATAGTGTTCGTCGGTTGAAATTATATCCGCGAGCTTTGTCGCGACGTTAATCCATGCTTTCCTGGGCGTCCCTTTTTCAGTCGAGTATTGAGCCTTACATCCGGCGAAGTGCTCGTCGAATATCGAAGGCATACCTGACTGCAAATCGAGCCACGAATCGACTTGCACGACCTGGGGTGTGAGATCAGAGCTTTCGAATTTATCGTTGCGAAAACCTATGAACAGACTCCGATAAGGCACTCCATCGATCATAACCCGGTCACGAAATTCGCGAAAATATCGACGCATCTCGGTCTTAAACCGGTATCTCGGAATCACATACTGGATCCCAGTTTCCGAGGAATAGTCCTTATAATCTGAATATGCCTTAGCGAGCGTTACTTTGTCGTCAGAACCCCAATCTTCGTACATCTCCATAACGAAGTTGTACACTGGGTTGGTTTCTGAGATCATCGTCGCAGATCTGTAATTGCGGTAGTAGTCCGGTCCTAGGCTACGATACACGTCGACACAGTGTTTTGCGATGATACCAAGTTCCTGATACACCCCGTCCATAACGTTCCGGTAGTCGCCCACCGGTAGTCGCCTACCAGAAGGTGTCACGTCCAACAAACGTCTAGGAATACCGGAGTTTGCATCGGTGATCTTGACTGGGTTATTGGACGCCATAATCAGCATGGTCGAGATGCGTACGGATCGTGGTTTCTTGAACTTCTCGTTGATGAGCTGGATCTCATTCGAGATGATCGAATTCAGACGGGTGTTTGTCTCGATTCGACTCAAGTCGCCGTCGTGTTCAATAGCCACTAAGGGGTCATCGACAAATGATGCCAGAGCAAAAGAGTTACTTCGCTGAGCAAGAGACTCAGAGTCGAATGCCACGCAGTAATCTCCAAAGAGCCTCTGCATTACGTTCAGGATGGTAGATTTACCCGAACCAGGATCTCCATAGAAGACTAAAAACTTATCGATGATCCGGCAGTCACCCGTTAGCACAGACCCGATCGCCCATTCGATCTTCTGGCGTTCAGAGGGATCGTACAGAGTGTCGACGAGTTTAGCCCAGTTAACCGGAACCCCGTCCTCTAGTGAATATGGGAGACGATATGAGACGTGGTCTTCTCGACGAATCGGAGTGTCTACAAACACCGGCATTCGGTCAAGAGGTTGCGCGGTATCAACCATATTTTTCGTCCATTGACGATATCGTTTCCAAACACCGTCTCTTTCTGAAACGCAGAATTTTGGTACCAGGTTTTGAGGCGATGAATTCTCAACGAATTTTCGAACATCGCTATCCACTAGATCGATGACGTCGAATTCGTTCTTCGACCATAGACCAGTTTTTGGATTCCAAATAGCGACGAAATCCCCGTCGCGCAGCATGATGTCGTGAGAATTCGTGTTGAGGAACCAAGGTGCTGCTTCCATCATCCCTGGTAGACCCCTCATCGGTGTGGTCTCAATCGTGTAAAAGTCCACCTCCTGTGGCCTCCTTTTTAGTGATACGGATCATACAAGTTGGCCCACTGAATCATTTGGGTCGTAAGGGGCATCTCGAGAGTATCTTCCCCGGGTATACGGAACAGCCCTCCGGTTCCGTTCCTCGAATATGTTCTGTACATCACACGTTCTGCGATGATCAGAGCCTCTTCATGAATCTCTGAAGGTAGGCGCCCGTCGTCAGAATATGAACGAGCGCCCACGTTCAGAAGAATGGACTTCGTGAACGATTCCCGATCCTGGTAAAGCATAGCAGTCAGGATATCGGTAATGCTCACGAAGACTTCAAGGAACGAAGCCGGAGCTTGCCTCGGCGAGGGCATGTCCGTTTCGTAGCAGTATTCATCCCTCATACGAAGAGCCTGAATGGCTTTATCTTCATCCTCAGGAATATACCACACGAAATCGAGGTCATCCCACACCGAAGCAAGCTCCGAGTAGTTCTCGAGACACCCTCGCTTGATAAGCCAGGATGTGTAGTGCATGTCAGATCTTGTCCCAGATCATTCCGTCAACGTTGAAGTCGACAATGAAGTTCGAGTCGACACGGGTGTAGTCCTCGCTCGGAACTCGATAGATGTTCGCATCGTAGTCTCCGAACGAGACGTAGTTGTCGCCATCCTTAGAGTTCTTGATCCAGCCGACGACAGCACCCTCGCGAGTGCGGGACAGGCCGAGCTGATCGTAGACCTCGTTCAGGAATAGGTGACCCTTACGCTCGAGACGACGGTTCGCCCACAGCTGAACAGCCGCGAGAGTCTCGGAGGTGTAATCCTCATTCTCATCCCAGCAGTTCGAGGACTCCTCGGTGATGATGCGTGCATAGGGCGACAGGTCTGTAATAGACGCAAGGACAGCATCAACGACGGCGGCTGCGTCAGACTTGTTGTCGGACGAGAGGATCTCTTCAGCAGTCTTGTCGTAGTTGGGGAGCTTCGGACGAGTGATCTTCGCAACAGTCTCCTCGCCGAGTGCGGTGACCATGGACTTCTTGTAGTCATCGAATGCGGTCTGAAGAACGGTGTACGCCGCACCAACTGCAGCAAGACGCTTCTTCGAAATCGTATTCGAGAAGTAGATCATCGAGATGGTGGCAGCGCCGACAATCGCAGCAGGTGCGCAGGTGTAGGCGGTGTCAAGGATGAAGAGAATGCGGTTCTTCATCTCGATCTTGCGGACGTCCTCATCGGCGATCTGGTCCGCGTTGCGGATACACTCCTTGCGGCGTTCCCAGTCGCGACCCTCGCAGTCCTCGAATCGAGTGCCGGCTTGCCATGCGAGGTAGCCGGTTGCGACAACGCCAGCAGAGGCTGCAACGGAGAGAATGGTGGGGGCATGCTTCGAGATACGAGCCATGCCAGTGTGGAAAGCGGTCGTGATAGACATTTGAATGTGCTCCTTTCTGAGCAAATATGTTACTTGAGGGGTTCGGGACGGTCAGCAGAGACGAGCCAACCTTCCCTGATCTGTCGGATTTCGAACGCGTCAGTTGTAGTCCAACCCCAGCGTTCATCGGTGTACCGTGGCTGAATTCCGACTGAAGACATCAGGTCGGCGACAGACACCTGACCATATTCTTCGATCTGTTCAGCAATGAATTCGATTACGTCAACAGCATCGCCGCGAGTGTCAAACACAAGGTCCTCAACGTTCGTGGGCTTCGGCTGGCGAGGTTCGCGACGCTCGGTGCGACGCGATCCGTAGTAACCCCGACCACGATCTGAACGAGAGGAACTGGAATATGACGTGTATCCAGATGTGGGGCGACGCCGGGGGTCGACCTCGCCATACAGCAGCTGCTGGATACCCTGAGTCACCATGTCAGTGATGGCATTCTTAGCAGCCGGGATGGCCACGTCAACAACAAGATGCTCAGCAATCTCTGGGAGATCCTGAGCGAAGAAGGTCCGAAGAGCTTCCTTGATGGCAGACTTCTTCTGGACCTTGGCCTTGGCAATAACCTTCTTCTCGGGGGAGGCCCCCTCCTTGGCTTTATCAGTGTTGCCAGGGAGGGAGACCTCAGTGGGCCGAGTGGGCTCGATGGGAACGATGTCCGCCATCAGTTCGCCTCAGCGATCTTGCGGAGTTCTTCGAGGGAAGCATCCGGGTGCTCCTCGATCAGCTTCTTGGCCTTACCCATGATGTCATCCGGGAAGAGACCAGCGAGGAACCCGTTCGAGAACTTGGGATCGTTGCTGAGCTTGTCCAGAAGGGCGTCGAATGCGGGGGACGCAAGGAACGCCTTGGTTGCACGCTCATTCTTGAAGAATCGCGTACCGTCCTCAGAGCGTTCACCGTAGGCAGCGCCCACGAACTCCTGAAGCAGCTTGTAGGCATCCATGGGGGAAGCCTCGCCACCGTTGATGAGGGCGATCTTGGCAGAAAGCGGGGTGCGCTGGAGCTCCATGTTCATGAGCTCAGCCTTGGAAAGGTGGAAGTGGAGCGTCTCCTCCGTTTCCTCTCCGAAGAAGTTGATGTACTTAACCTTGATGGACTGCATGTCAGTTGTCTTCCTTTCGAGAAGCGAAATACGCGATCGTGCCGACGGCAGCGATCAGGGGGACCAGAACCGCGAGGACTCCTGCGTAGGTTCCGGTCTTAGCGAGCTTGGTCTCGCTGGTCTTGGGTGCTTCGGCCGTCTTCGTGGGGCGGGTCGAAGGGGTAGGTGTCTCAGAGGGAGATGGCTTAGCCGAAGGCTTGGGCGTTCCCGACTGAGGCGCGTCAGGGGTTTCGATGGACGGAGGGGGCAGCGGAACAGGAGTCGTCGTGGTCGGGTTCGGTGCGGGAGCCGGCGTGGTTCCCTCGCCAGTCGTTCCGCCGCGGACCTCAACATCGATCGTACGCTCGAGCTTAATACCGTTCACGTCAGCGACGTTAGTCGCAGTCTTAGCACCAGCTGGCGTAGCCATCGGCTCAGGGGTGTATGTGACACAAGTCTTCGCACCCTCGGGAGCAGTGAACTCGATGGTGTAGTCGTTGACCCGGATGGCCGTGATATACACCGTCGTGTTGGGATCCCAGGTATCGCCCTGGGCGCACTTGACGGACGTGCTGAGCTTGGTGTAGGCATCGTGGACGGAGTACTTAACGCCCGGCTCGGCGATCCAAGTGATCATCCAAGAAGTGGAACCATCGGGATTAACCCAGCCCCACTTTGAGTTCTCAGGCTTAGCGTCCTCGTAGTGACCGCCGGAGCAGTCGTTGTCGCAGGTGCTATCCCAGTCCTTGTCACCAAAGGTGAAGGGCCAGGCCCGCTTGCCAATGAGGATCTCGCCCCACTTCTTGCCGACGACGGACTCCTGAAGACGAGCCGTAGTCCACCAAGTGCCAGAAATATCGGTCTTGTCTGCGAAGGCTGCGGGGACTGTGTCCACCGTGCAGGTGAGGGTACCCTTATCGGTCTTGCAGGATCCGATCTTGTCACCGGAATCCAGCGTGAATGGGAAGTCGTACGCCCAGTTGATGACGTCGGACGTAACCGTGAAAGACTGTCCGACCTCGAGCTTCTTGGTCGACCAAGAGCCCTTGACGGTCACCGGAGAGGAGACCTGGGAACTGCCTGAGGAGATGTCGGTAATCTTGGCATCGATGAGGTTGTCTGCTGCGAGAGCAGGGGTGGCAGATCCGCAGATAACAGCTGCGGCAATGCCGATGGACGCGAGTGCGCGATTCATGATATTCCTTCCAAAGACTAAGTTGTGAGTGGTCACTTGTTCTGGCTGTTACGGTACTCCTCGATGTACTTCTCAAGCTTCGGGCCGAAGGCCTTAAGAAGGAGGAAGCCGACAAAGCCGGTAGCAGCGATCTTGCCGGTACCTCCGCCGAGGATCTTGGTAATCGCGTTGATGATCATCATGAAGGCGAAGAAGGCGAGAATGATGATGAGCATGATGATGGTGCCGAAGGTTTCCATTGTAGTAACGTCCTTTCAGTTTGGACAAAGCCTATAACCCGTGTTAGGGGTTATAGGGGTTGAGGGGGTCTCAGTTCTGGGACTGGGATTTCTTGTATGCCTTCTTACGGGCACGGTTGGGATCGAGGGCGCAGCAAACGCCAAAGAAGCCAAGCATGATTCCGAAGGTGTACATGGTAGGGGTCCTTTCTTGAGGGTTAGTTCTCATTAGGACTCCCGTTTTTTGTGTTTGGCCAGTATTCTGGAGGGTCAGAATACTCGATCGGCTCGTCAGTGAAAGTGACCTTATTCTCCTTGGTCACAGCTCTTCAACCAATCTTGAACCAGTTCGGCTGAGGGGCAGGCGTCAGAGCGACCTCGACTGCGGGCGAACCGGAGGGCAGGAGCACCGGACGGAACTCGGGCTTGATGGTAACGCCGCCATCCCAGCCGAGCTCGTCGCCAACGCCTGTCTCACCGATATGAATCTGAGCGTAGAAGTCGTTCAGAGGGCAGGGGCCGAAGTTCAGCAGGTCCTCAGAGATGTTGTTGCAGTATCCACGGATCTTCTCAGCCGTGGAACGGAAGGTACGTCCGGTGATGGCGTCCTTGCACAGGACTTCCTCGTCACCGAAAATGACCATCGAGCCCTCGGGGAGCTTCTTCTCGGCAGCCTTCTTGTCGGCGGGCTTGCCGCCCTTCTTGATGACCTCGACCTGCTCGAGCACGTTCTTGCGGAGATCAGACACATTCATCTGAGAGATGGAGTATGCAGCGGCGAGCGCCTGGTACTTCTTGTAGGTGACGTTGTGCAGGGAGACGATCGCGAAGATCGTGACACCCAGGCTGGCCGCAGCGGGGACGTAGGTCATCCAGTTGCGCTTCGCGAAGTCGAGGAGGTTGTCGGACACTCCGTTGTCGTCGGCAATGGCCTTGGCGTGGGCCTTACCGCTGGTGATGGCGGTCGCAACAGAGGCTGCAATGCCCAGTCCCGTGATCAGGATCTGCGGGTGGGACTTAACCCAGTTGATGGCAAGCTTGATGGTGTTCTTGATAGACATGGTTGTGCTTCTTTCTTGAAATATGGAGGTTGGTTGATGATCAGAGGTTGGCGATGTACTCGGCGAGATCGAGGCCGAGGATGGACGTAGCAGCAATCGGGATGAAATTCGGATCAGACCCGACCGAGAGGGAGTCGACGATGATGTAGGGATCATGCAACTCAGTGTTGTCGACAATGACGATGTTCTTGGCGAATGCTCGACGACGATCAGTCATGACGAACCGGAACGGGACAATCGCGTACTTCGCATCAGGATTATCGGCCTCGTCCCTAGAGATGAGGAGTCGTTCACCGGATCCATCGGTGAAGTAGATGTCTTCGTAGTTGTATGGCGCGACGCGCAGAGGCTTAACCACCTTTCCGTCGATATGCTTGCTGACAAGCACCCCGAGAGCAGTCGTCTCAAGGGCGTTCGGACGCATGGGCGCCGAGTGTGCAACCGAGATCGAGACGAGTGATCCTTCGGGAACACTGAGGTCAACTTCGGAGAGGTTGAAGATCTTTCGCATGGTCATGGTTGTGCTTCCTTTCAAATAAAGCCTATACACCGTGTATGGTGTATAGGGGTGAGAGTCAGTTGATGTCAAGGGTGACACATGCACTGGTGACAATCAGGTACAGTGCACAAATGGGCACCACCGTGATACTGATGATGGTAAAGACGATCTCGCGAACAAGCCAGTTTCGGATGCTAACCTTGGTGAGCAAGTTAACAACGCCGAAGCGGCAGAATGCGAAACCAATCGCGTACCAAACATGTGCAGTGAGGGCGATGGCGAGTGCAGTGATGAGAATGTCGTAGAACATGATGGTTCCTTTCAAAGAGGGTTGATAGTTCTCATTATTCACCGCGTAAAATATGCTGTCAAAGCCTATAACCCGTGTTAGGGGTTATAGGTTGAGAGAGTTCTCAGAGGATGGTGTCACTCGTCATCGGAGGAGTCCGAGGACGCTCGCAGACCGGCGATGGTCATGGCGCCAAAGAAGATAGCGACGGAGCTCAAGGCGGCAACCTTGGCAACCGGGACGCTCTTTTCGGCGACCGTTTTGATGCGGTCCATAAGAGGGGTCTTCGGGGTGGTCTCTTCGAGTTCGTTCGAGTTGGACATGGTGAGATCCTTTCTTGAGTGGTTAGTTCTCATTAGTATCGGGGTACTTTTTGCGGAGCTCTTCGACGAGCTCGATCACGGGGTTCTCCTGGTACTCGGCGATTGAGGCCAGAACGTTCAGGCCGGCCCATATCGCTAATGGTACCGGGATTGTGATAAGGACCAAGAGAATGGAAAGCATGATTGACTCCTATTTTGACTTCTAAAGCCTATACACCGTGTATGGCGTATAGGTGTGGGTGAGATCAGTTCTCGTCAGGGTACTGCACCTTGAGGTGTAGCAGCCGGCACAGAGTCTTGTTGGCCTTCTCAACTTCTTCCGGATTATCAGAGACGTAGGAGGTCTTGAACAGAGACTTGTAGTACTCAGTGGTAGACCAGCATCCATACGCGTGGCCGATAATTAGGGAGATGATGGTGGCGACAGCAATGCCAGTGAAGTGTTTGGACATGGGAGTTCCTTTCGGAGGAGTTGATAGTTCTCATTATTAGTCATGTAAAGTTTTCCCTGGCCAAAGCCTATAACCCGTGTTATGGGCTATAGGTTTGAGGGTTCAGTTTTCTTCAAGGTCGGGGAGGCTCATGGTGAGCTTGAAGTCCTTGTTGATGAGCTCCACGCAGAGCTTGCGGAGCATCTGGTTCTTACCGTGGCAGGCGTAGTTGAACGTCTTGCTGTAGAATACAGTGCGTTCAATCCTGCCGAGGTTGTAGAATACAGGTGCTGCAATCGCGAGGGTGGCGGAGGCAACAAAGGCGTAAGCGTACTTCGACATGAGAGTGGTCCTTTCAAAGAGGGTTGATAGTTCTCATTATTCACCGCGTAAAATATGCTGTCAAAGCCTATAACCCGTGTATGGGTTATAGGGGTTGAGGGGTTTCAGTCATTGAGGTCGTGATCAATGTCACGCATGAGCGTGTCCAGCACCTCAGCCTTGGTCTCGCCGTCAGCGAGGTCGCGGTATGCGCGGACGTACGAGGCGGCCACCTTCTTGATGGTGGTCTCGTAGCGGTCGGCAACATAGGCGAGCCAGATGTTGTAGGCGAAAGAGAGGGTGAGGAGGATGAGGACAAAGATGGTCAGGGCGTTGAACATGATGGTTCCTTTCAAAGAGGGTTGATAGTTCTCATTATTAGTTGTGTAAAGTTTGTGTTAGTTTGTGTTAATTAAAGCCTATAACCCGTGTTAGGGGTTATAGGGGCGAGCGTTCAGTTGTCAGAAAAAGCCAGGTATCCTGCAATAATCGTCAGAAAGATCGCCCAGATCGGAATGATGAGATTACCGATAAAAGCGAACGTGTAGGCGACGTTGAATGCAAATTGGAACATGGTGCTTCCTTTCAAAGAGGGTTGATAGTTCTCATTATTCGCCGAGTAAAATATATGAAAAAGTCTATAATCCTAGATTTTAGGGTTATAGACTTTCGAGCAGTTCTACTTACGGAACTTCAGCATCGAAAATGCCTTTGAGGCAAGAACGTGGGTCTGCTCGTAGTTGAGGACCGCCATAAGACCAAGCAAGTACACCACGCCGTTGGCAATGGTCTCGGACGAAGGCATAAGCTTCTCTTTAAGGTCAGAGTCCTTAACGAGCTTGTGCAGTCGTTCGAGGTTACCAACAGCGGTGGTGTACTCACTGGTCGACGGGTCCTCTCCACCGAGCCAGTTAAGCACCTCGTTCTCGAGGTCCTCGGGTTCGTAGAGGCGTTCGACGTTAGACATAGCGAGTCCTTTCGTGTAGAGTGGGTAGTACTCACTATGCCGAACGTTTTTCTTACGCATCGGGCTTGGTCACCTTCAGGACGATGGTGTCGCCATCCTTGAGGTCCGAAGGCTCGGCCGCGAAGTCCGCGTAGACGTCGTCATGCTTCGTCACGACAAGATTACCGTGCGTCTCGGGGGTGTAGTTCGCGGAACTGACGCCGAGAGCTGCCCCGAGGAAGACGCCGAATGCAGTGATCGTGGCGGTTGCCTCGTTGGTGTAAGGGATCCCCCACACCATACCGGCCGCGTTGACGAACGTAGCCAGCGCCGGGATAATGATAATCGCCACGCGCTTGAGAATATCGTAGGTCTGGTTGTTCATCAGTTCTTCCTTCCGTCAATGTCGTTGGGCATCATAGGTAGATCTTCTACCTGTTTATATATGCGTCGGGCGAGGCCGTTTCCACCTAGATCGGAATACAACTTGTAATGGGCTTCGTATTCTTCATACTCGTCCATCGTGATGTATCCGCGCTTTAGGTATTTGCGACCTTGCTCGACGAGCTGACTCCTAGCGACTGCCAGCAGAAGTTTATCTTCTGAATCGTTGCGTTCAGACTTTGACTTCACCCATACCCATATTCCGGAGCTTCCGAGTAGTGCAGTCAATGCGGGGTTCGCTATTTCGGCGATCTTTGTCAAATCCACTTATCGGTAACCTCCTCACCGTATTGATAGAATCGATCTGGTTGGATCTTGATTGAGTATGTCGTTAGGTCGCCGCCACTCACGGTTCTCTCGATTACATAGCCCGTGAACATAACGTCCATGATTGTTGCCTGGATTGGTCGTCCAATTGGAAGACTATAAAAGCGTTGTGATTGAACTTCGTCGATGTCGACGGACACCGACCTAAGAGGCTCACATCGAATTTCTTCGGTGATTTGCCCCCATTCCCGATCGTTACCGCCTGAGACTCCGGATTCGTATCGGTATACGCCTTGCCAGTCTGTCGTATTTTGCATGTATGGTCGATTTTCATACCATGTGCGAATCCGACCTCGAGACGCCATCTTCCACATACCATAGTCGCTGGTTCTTCCAATGTACCAATGTGTAGGGGCGCCCGGGAGTCGTCTAGTCAGTCTAGACGATACTGAATCTAGGGGACCCAGATCGAGAATGTTGGTTTCGTCGTTCAACGACTTGGCATACAGCGTAATATCCAAATTGTAGTTGGTGCCGTCGGTAACTTTAATATCCGAAGTGAAATACAACTGATTGTACAACGCGGCGTTATACATGTCGTCATATATACTAGTGGATGGATCGAATTTATCCGTAAAACTTGTGAGGTTAGACGGAACAGAACCCCTCAGCCAGTATACGAACCATCGGTTAGGGTCTTTGTTTATGGTATCCAGAAAACCTTTAAACAATGCAAGTGGTTGGAATGTACTCGGATATAAGTTCTCATATGACCCGCATTTGTTTCGACGTTTCAGCAATTCCCAAACGGAGATACAGCGAACTTCGGTGATACCGTGAGATTCGTATACTATCTCCTCCGCTACAAACGGAGTTGGTGTTGCTCCGAAGCAGCATACAACCGTTCCTGGAGGGTATGGAAACGATCCTTTGCACCTAAACGTCATCGATGCGGTATATAGCGCCTCTTTAATCAACGTGTCGAAAACTGGAATCGTCGTGAACGTACCCATCGATTTACCGCCGAGTACTTGGACAGTGTTTGGCATTATTAAAGATTCTTTCTAGCCATTACCATATCTAATTTACAATAACCGTAGCCCATATTATCAAGTTTGATCTTTGGCGGTTCTCTAAGGTTATCCAACCAAGATATCAAACTCCTAATATCGAAAGACGGGTACGATTCATATGCATAGCATGCAGCCGCATTAGCATCGTATCCACCCGAGATGGAAAAACGTCGAGTTCCGTCAATCAGGCCGTACATCGAGAATGTCCCGGGATTGCTGGATGAGTTACCCTGAAGCAGGGCCGCAAACATGTCCATATCACCGTTGAAAACTCTATATTTAGAAGTTCCAATGGCCGGCAAGGACAATTGTAGTTCGCGGACATCAACTGGTCCAATTTTGGGAGCAATCGATTGGATTGTTGAGACGAGATCAGACTTTGCTTGAGACCAATTCTGACTCCCTAATCCCATGTATAGTGTGAACGTATCGCCATACATAATAGGCAGTTTTGTCGAAATTGTAAATTCGATAGTTGCTGGAGATTCTGTATAGTTATACTTAAGTTCGCGAATAACACAGGATTGATCAAAAGACGAGACCGTACCGAACGAAAGAGTCGGTTTTGTATACGTTGTCGTTTCGTTTGGCGCATATTTAACGATCGGAACCAAGATGGCCGGATCGGTTAGTTCGACTCGAGAAATCCTCTTAGACGAAAGGTAGTCGAGGAAATATCTAGCAGGTCGCTCAGGGACAGGGACAGCAGGTGTTAGACGCATATTAATGTCGATGTGATTTTCAGTCATCGACGTAACGACATTTCCTGTAAAATTGTATTCCCTATTCGGACCAAACGATCCGTTTAAGATCTGAGCAACCCAACCCCGGTCGACACGATTCAAAGGCAGCGGTAACTCCAAACCATAGCTGTTGAGTATTCGAACCCTATTATATGTCATGTGGGTTACATCCTCTTCATTCGCTCAAGTTGGCGCTCAGTCTGACGATAGAGGTCAGCAAGATCGAGCGCCTTTGGTGATTCGTTGTATTGGTTGAAGACCATCGGCTTCTGGCTGTTGCGCAGCTCATCTCGAAGAGCTCGAATTTCCTGCGCTGTTTGGCTGCCATTTTGAACTGACGTTCCGACAACATTCGCATGCAGATCATTCATCGTGAGATCTTGCAAACCGTTAACCTCTGAGAGGTCGACAGTCGGCTTGATAACCGGATTCCAATCGGTATCCAGGTTGGACATCGCGTTCACCATGTCATCACCGAGCCCCGACATTGCGTCGACCGCGTCGGACTGGTTCTTGTCGATACCCTGGACAATACCCGCAACGATGAATCCAGCCGCAGTCGCGAATACACGCGAAGGCGAGTGGATACCAAGAGTACTCTTAAACGAGCTAAGAGCACTTGAGGCGACATTGCGCAGCTTGTTGTAAAGGGCTCCGGCAGCACCAGACACACCGTTGACAACACCGTTTATGATGTTACGTCCAATGGTCCCAGCCTGTGGAGCGAACTTGTTTGCCATGCCGACCAAACCATTCTTGATGAAATTGATGATGGCAGTGATCAGCTTGTTGACCGCAGCTTGGAGCTCGGGTCCCTTCTGATCGATTGCATCAGCAAATCCATTGATAAATGTGATGACAGCATCCCATGCAGCGTTGACGATGGTCACGGCCTGTGCGGCCATACCATTGATCATCGCAGCGATAAGGTTTGCGCCCGAGGTAGCCAGATCAGGAATCTTAGCTGTGATACCATCGATCAGAGCCTGCAACAGCGTCAACAGAGCATCAACCATCAAAGGTACGCATTCCTTGACCGCTACGATCCATTCCTTTAACAGAGCCTGGTAGGCCGCGCTGAACTTAGGGATGTTCTCGACGAGGGCCATAACCAACTGGAACAGAAGATCTATAACTGTATTCAAGACTTCGGGCCAGACGTTGCGAAGGGTCGTGAGTAGACCCGTCACAATCATTGTCCAAGTCTGAATGAGTTCGGGCATCTTCTGCTTGATTGTCAGCGCAAACTGATTGATGAACTGTCGGATTGCAATACCAGCCACGATTACCAATTCATTCACAGCAGGTCCGAATGCTCGAACCAAGGAAGCGAGCGCTCCCGCTAATGCTGGGGCCGCAGCCTCCACCGCAGAGAATACGCCGACCAACGCTGCCTGGATAGCTGGTGCTGCAGCCGCGATGATGGCTGATGCTCCCGCAATACCGGATGCAATAGCGACAAGTCCAGCACCAATAGCCGGTCCAGCTGCCGATGCCACGGTCAAGAAGGCCGTAATAACAACTGCCAGAGCCGTGAATGCAGCGAGGACTCCGATGATGACTGCGCCGAGAATGCCAATGGCCAGTGCCAGGGCGATTAGACCCGGGGCGGCTCCGATGGCGAGGTACCCCGCCGCAATCAGAATACCCAGTCCGATACCGATTGCCCAAAGGCCGTTACTAAGAGCATCCCAGCTAAATCCAGCAGCGTTCGACAAGGCCGAGGTGAACATACCCAGAGCGAAACTCAGTAGCGTAAGTGACGCAATGCCGACCATGGCGCCCTGAGCTGCAAATGCCACTGCAACAATAGCTGCAACGACAAGTAGCAGTTTACCCATAGAGCTGAGGATTTCGCCCCAGCTATGGTTTGCCATCTGTACGATCGCCCCGACGGCGATGTTCATCGCGATTGCGGTAAGGATCAAGGCGCCTGCTCCCACGATGGCGGTTGGGGGCATCAGATTTGCGATAGCCACGAGAAGTAGGATTACTGCAGACAAACCGACTATTCCTTGGAATAGTTTGTTCATGTCCATGTAACCCATTACTGCGACAGCGGCTACGAGCATCTGAATCGAGAATGCGAACGAGATCATCATCAGTGAAATGGCTGCCATTTTGCCGAGATCACCAGCGGCCTTGTTCATCAGAAGAACGAAGCCGGCTAGAATCCCCATAAGAACTCCGACAGCGATGACGCCCTGAGCAATGACCTTGATCGGAAGCAGACCGAGAGCGATAATCGGGATCGTGAGCATGTTGATCGCAGCCGCCATGAGGATCATGGTTCCGACACCCTGGATCATCGTCTTGGAATCCTTAGACAGAAGCTTCGCGGCCGTTGTCATACCGAGTACCAGCACCATGACGGCGCCGATACCTTGTGTAACGGTGCTCAACTTCAGGGAGCCAAGAATTCCAACAGAGATCGACATTAGCAGGATTGCTACAGACAACGCCATAACAGCACCAATGACGCCAGCGATCTGCGTTTTGTTGATCTTCATCTCGCTGATCTGAGTCAGAGCGATGAGAAGGATCTTAGTCAAGACTCCGATGGCGACCGCACCTTGAATGAGCCGAGGTGCTGGGATCATCGCAAGCAGGAATAGTGAACCTGCAAGAATACCAACGCTGATCGCAATTTCGCGAAGGGCCTTGGCCTTGATGACTTCCTGCATGGACTTCAGAGCGTCCGTCAGCGAATTGAAGACTCCAGAAATAGAGTCACCAATCTTTCCGAACTTATCGAACATGCCGCTGAACGAGTCTGTGGTCTTCGTAAACTGCTCCAGCATAGTCTGAAGGGTCCTGAACCCCATACCGAGGCCGCCACCGAGAAGGATTCCGCTCAAGAGATCCGAAATCGACAAGTCCTTGAGGCTGGATCCTAGACCAGACCAGAAAGTCTGGATCATGGATCCGACGTTGTCAAATGCCTTGCCGATATTCTTCTTGAATGAGTCGAATGCCTGAGATTCAGAAGCGAACTTCTTGATGCTGTCGATTCCCTTGGTCAGCCACGTGATCAGATTCGCGATAGCCTCGACAACCGACGCACAGAATTCAACAATGCCAGTAGCTGCGGTGTAGATAGCCCCACCGACAACCCCGAGAGTGTTGAATGCATCAGAGGCTGCCTTTCCGAAGGTAGACAGACCGCCTGCCGCACTATTCGCCTCGTCTCCGAACCCGCCAAATATGGACTTGGTCAGATCCCCGAGCTTCCCGAACAGATCGATGATGCCGTTGATAAGGGCCCCGAAAGGTCCGAATGACTTCATCATGGTCTTGAAGCTGTTGACGATCGTAGACAGGAAGGTGTTGTTGTTCAGATGTGTGTCGAGGTTGGCGAAGACATTATACAGATCTATACCAAACTCCTTGGCTGCCTTCACCTGAGGCGCAAAGGTCTTAGCCATGGTATCGCCGGCTCGACTGAAAGCCTTGCCGACGTCCGAGATAGCATCTTTCATCTTCTTGGTGGATTCGGACCAGGCTTCAGCTAGCTTAGGCGATGCATCGTCCCAGAACTTCTTAATTCCCTTACCAGCGCTCTCGACAGCCCCGCCAAGGTGTTTGCCGATGGTCTCGCTGATTGGGAGAATCGAATCCGAGAAAGCCTTGACCTTTTCAGACCACTTAGGGCCGATAGCATCTGCGAGCTTGCTCATGTTCTCGAGGAACCCAGTCCCAAACCCACCGAAGGCAGACTTGATCTTCTCCATCGGACCGCCGGTTCCAGAAGCGAAACCGAAGATCGCTCCGACGGCATTCGAAATCGAGTCGCCGAAGGGCTTGAGGACGTTATATGTCGCCTTCTTAATCGTCTCGATGAATTCACCAAGCGGCTTGAGCACGGCCTCGATAACGACCTTGAGTCCATCGAAGATCGGCGTGATCGTGACGTCCGCAATTGCGTACATCCAGTCAGCAAGCTTCTGGAACTTATCGACAATCCAGTCGAGGACCTTGGCCAGGCCTCCGAGGACGTCCGTTCCGCCAAGCATCTGTCCAAACCAGTCGCTGAAGACGGAGACGATGTCCCCGACCTTAGCGGCGATAAGGATCATCGGCTTGATGAAGATGCCAGCCAGGATCGTGCCGATCTTGAATGCGGCAACGCCAATCTGGACAATCGCCGAGGCAAATCCGATAAGAACCTCAAGAACTGGCGAGAGCAATTCGCCTGCCATTTTGAAGACCTTGCCAAGGTTGTTAGCAAAGTCATCAGACATCATCAACCACTGGGAGATCGAATGCCGGAAGTAGTAGCTGAAATCGTACAAAGCCTTGCCGGCGTCTCCCTGGAACGCACTGAAGAATCCTTCACCGATGGCCTTAAGAGGCTTGGCTATAGCGGTCCAGAGTTCACCGAGACCATACCACCATTCCTCCCAACCACCGAGTTCATCCCAGCGATCGAGAATACCCTGGAGAGCATCAAAGAATGTTCCAATACCTCCGTTCACTACGTCGGACACAGCAGTCCACATAGTTCGAGCGCGCTCGAAGTCGCCGAAGATGGTTCTGAAGATGGAAGCCCATCCAGAACCGAGAGCTTCAGCGGTTGTGTCGATCAGCTGCGAGAAAGTCTTAACCTTCGTAGCAGCGTCGTTGGCTGTTTCGGCCAACTTCATGATTTCGTCAGCCTGCTGCTCCGTGTAACCGGCGCTAAGCAGCTGTTCTCGAGACAGGTCACCCGTGTACTGGGTTAGAGTCTCGATCATGATCTCAGACGTAAGCCATCCATCCTTAAGCGAGTTACGGAATGAGCCGGCCTTGTCGATCATCTTGTCGACTTCGACGCCGTAGGTACGTGCCGTACGCTTCAGGGCTTCCTGGAACTGCTCGCCGCCCATACCAGCGTTCACGATGGAGTTCCAGTCTTGTAGTTTTACAGAGCCTGTCGAAAGCGCCTGCGACAGCTGATACATTGCCGTTGCGGCTTGCTCAGAAGTTGAGCCAGACATTGCTGCGACGTTCGACAGGCCCTTAATCGCGGCAACCGAATCCTTCAGCCCGACACCCGCAGATGTGAACATACCAATATTGCGTGTCATCTCGGTGAACGAGTAGATGGTTCGGTCCGCGTAAGCGTTCAGTTCGTCGAGAGCTGCGTTGATCGTCGCAGTGGTCTCGCCCTTGCTGAACGTGTTTGCCTGAATAGTCTGAACTGCGTTAAGCTGGTTCTCGTATTCTCGGAAACCGTCCATGATAGGTCCGAACGTGAACGAGGAAAGCACCGATCCTCCGGCCATAAGGGCCTTGGATGCGATGTTACCCATGGCCACGGAAGCGGCGCCCGCGAGCATGGAAAAATTAGTCGACGAAATCTTCGCAGCTGCGCCAACATTAGCCGTAGCAGCGGCAGCAGTCGTAGAATTGTTGACAACAGATGTGTTGATGTTCTTGACGCTGTCAGAGATTCCGCCCATCTGCTTGGAAGCATCCTGAGCTGCCTTACCGACATTGTCCAATCCATCGGTCGACTGCTTGAAGTTCATTCCGGACTTCAGACGGTCGACATTACGCAGCACTCCGTCAACACGGCTTGTGAACTTCGAATCGTCGAGCTCCAGGGAGACGACCTTATTCTCAATACTCTTACCCATTGATGGCCCTCCCAACCATTCGGTCGATTTCGTCGAATATTGGCTTCATCGCAGGGTTGATATAGTCTTTACCTTGGACGTAGCCGCCTTGTCGCGTCCCGTGTCCGTATTGCAAGATGATCGCAATAGGGACCTTAGACACGATGTTAGTGTTATACCAAACGATCTTAACGCCTCGCTTGGTCTGCTTGACTTTATACTGCCATGAACCAGCAGTCTTCCCGGTACCGACCGGGGTGTTGGCCCGGAGGGCCGCCACGCCGCGAGTACCAGCAGTTGCCAATACATCGCGAAGCTTCTTGTTCTTGACTTGTGTCAACCATTTTGACATGTCGAACTCAGCATCGAACTTCATCTCGATCATGACGGCCCTCCTTTCTCAATCAACCCCAGAGCGTGCCGTTGACAAGCTCGTACTGGAGACACTCGACCGTGCGATAGCCGCAGTAGCCATCGACATCGAGCTCATGCCCGCGGTTTCGCAGGTGCTGCTGGAGTGCAGACACCGTATCCGGTCCGGCGATACCATCTGCCTCGATGTCGAGACGACGCTGAAGCTCTGCGATGGTGTCGGAACCGTCATGGGGGTCTTCAACCCAATCCCAGCCAGTACCAGTACGCTCGAAATACTCTTCGTTATCCTCATCCTGGTCCTCGATCCAGCCGTTAGCCGGAAGACCCATAGATGCCTGGAGAGCGTAGGTCGTGGCCTTGCCCCACCACTTGTCAGTCAGGCTGTCCGCGCCGTCCGAATCATCAGAGTCATTTGCATCGGACCACTTAGGTCGAAGCACGCAATCGATCCCGAAGGAGCGCTGACGGCGATAGACGCCATTGCCCGCAGACTGAGATCCGGCATTCGAGGGAGACGTGTTGCCCTCGATGGTCTGAAGCCAGCCGTCACCGAGGTTTGCCTCGACGATGCCGACGTGGTCGGTCAGACCATCGCGATCCCAATCGAAGAGCACAACGTCTCCACGCTGCGCGTCCTCAACGGAGACCTTGTCCATTCGAGACTTGGTGACGTCGGTGTTGTAGCTGTATCCGCCGATCGCGTCGATCTCGCCAGCCATGTCGAAACACATACTGACGAAGGCCATACACCACCAGATGTCTTCGGACGGGCCAGCAAGCCAAGGCTGGTTCATACTCTTGGCAAGCCATCGACCAGCCTCAGAGCCCGGCTCTGGATCATCCGGAGCGTAATAGCCGAGTCGATAAGTGGCGTGCGACATAACGTCGTCGATCTTGCTCATACCTTACTTCCCTTCGTAAATCGCTCGGTCTCGGTCCTCATGCGGGTCAGGCCCAGCGGGGACCTGTGCATCAGCGGGAATGTCAATCATCCTCTACTCCCTGTTCTAGCCCTACGGGCTTGGTTCATAGCCGCACGCTGAGCAGCAGAGGCCCGGGCGTCCGGCTTTTGGTTGTTCTGTTTGGCTGCGGCGAGACGAATCAGCGTCAACAGCCGATTCAAGTTCCACTTGTCACACTCAAAAGGGATCCCCAGCTGAGACATGTACCAGTAGATTAGTTCACTGGTCATAGTGTCTCGCGGGCCGCCGTTTGACGGTGGATTCCATAGAACAGTCGCCGTAGCATTGTCAGACAAATAGTCTGCTATTTTGACCTGAACGGATTGGTCGAGCCGCTTGATGAAATCTCGAGGGAGAGGGCGGTCCGACATACACTGGATGTAGTACACTAACTCTTCGCCAGTCTGTGGTGGGGTTTCCAGGAATGACCGCTTGTAGACGGATTCCCACTCAGCCACCGCAGACAGAGTATGCGTAAGAGTAACTGTAAACGGCTCCAGCGTAACAAACGTATTACTACGCTCGTCAAACCGCTCCTCTCCCCCAAACTCAAGCGTGAGAGAGATCACGCCAGAAGCGTACGCAGCTCGTTAGGCATGACCAGCGTCGGGGTAGCAGGGGAACCGCCACCGGCCGAAATACCATACAGCTTGTCGGTGAGCTTCTTGTACTTCGCCGCGTCGAGCTTGGACGAGTCGACCGTGACGACGGAGACCGGCTGGAAGCCATCCACCTGGACAGGAACGGTCGAGCACTCCCAGGAGAACGAGATCGCCTCGGGAGAGTCAGAGACCGTGTTGTACGCACGCTCGGAAGGGGCCGCGGTCGCGCCGTAGATGATGTGCAGCAGTTCGCCGTAGGCATCACCCTTGGTGTCGTTGCCCAGCTTCGTGCAGTAGGAGAACGCGAAGCGCGTACGCGGCTGCTGACCGAGGTTAACACCCTTAACCAGCTGAGCGGTCCCATCACAGATGGCGAACTCATCGGGGTAGGTGTAGGCCTCGATCGTGAACTTGAACGACGGAGCCGACATCAGGGTGAGGTACTTCAGATTGTCAGCATAGATGTCCGAGGACTCGTCGCCCTCCGGAGTCTCCGTGACAGTCTTCAGACCGTTCCAAGCGACGCCAGTGCCGTAACGGTTCTGAGCGTTATCGAAGGGGAACAGAACGCCCTTGTTAACGCCAGTGTGATAGAAATGGGAGCCCTCTTCGTCCCACTTGATCTGTGCCATAAGATACCCTCCTTAAAGGTAAACCGTGAAGACGAAATGGTTCATTCCGTCCGAGATATATGTCGTATCCAAAGACGAATACGGGATCTTGAGGATTTCGTCGATCACGTCTGGCTCTGGATCCTTGGTGATGAGAGTGACCGAGTATTCCTTAGCACCCTTGTAAGGTACGTCGGAAGCATGGTCAATTTCTATCTTCGACAAGTGGAAGACAACCGCCGGGTATCCGATCTTCAGGTTCTCTGGAGGCTGGAAATATACCCGGTTGTGTTGGACCGCTTGCTGAAGCATGTGTAGGAGGTCTCTATACGTGCGCATACAGACCGCCTAGATTGATGGTCATCCGTGGATAGTTCACGCCGATGGACTGTACCTCCCATTTTGAACCCTTCCATACTACGTACTTCAGAGTCTCGAGGTAGGCTACGATCTTCGAATCCATTAGGATGCTGATCTCGTTCGTAAGACGGAGGTTGGTGTTGGCAGAAGACGAGTTGTCATTCCTGACATAGAGACTACGAATAGTCCCCTTAGCCTTGAGCTCGACAGTGTCCTCAAGCCAAACACCTTCCTCCGTCTCACGCGTCATCACGAAGCCTAGCTTGCCGCTAAACCTCGACATGAGATCACGCCTTCTTACGAGAGATCGTCAGGGCCGAGTACGGTGCCGTCAGAGAGCCCGAAAGACGGGTCTCCATCAGGTACTTGTACTGGTTGAAGTCGATGTCGAAGGACTCGGCCATACCGAGCTCCGCACCGGCGTTCGAACCAATGGTGTAGTCGCGCAGGTCGACCACGATAGCCAGAAGCTCGTGGTTGGCGCCCTTGATCTCGTGCTCCAGGCCCTCGAACTGAGGGATGGTCACGATCTTGGACACGCCAAGAGCACCGGCAAGGGATGCCTCGGTCTCGTACAGACGGCGACCGTTCTTGTCCTTCAGGAGAAGCATCTTGACCAGGCGCTTCTTCGCAATGAAGAGCGTCGGAGAGCCGGAGCCCTCAAGCTCGGCCGATGCCAGGACGATGTCGTCCACAAGAGTCTCATCCGTGGTGTTGGCCTCGAGCGACTTGTGAATGGCATAGAGGTCATTCTCCTTGAGGATGGGGCGAATGGCCTCGTCGTCGACTCGGTCGGGATCCGTGATCGTACGACCATCGCCAATCAGGATAGCGCGAGCGATTTCCTCGTTGAGCTTACCCTTCATCTCGTTCTTGAGCCACGAGACGACATTGAAGTCGGTGATGTCGACGATGTCGTCGCGATCGAGCTTCTGCTTCTTGTAGATGGTCGTGGGCGACGTCGTACGGGTCAGAAGCTTGATGACCTCTTCAGTCTTCTTCTGAGCCTTCTTAGCGTAACCCTTAGCTCGGGCCTTGTCGTCACGGATGTCCGCAAGGACCGACTTGATGCGGGCGAACGGAGAGTGCTTGGTTCCGTTCATGACGACGGAAACCCAAGACTGATCACGGTCGAGAGTGATGGGCTCATCTGTGATGCTCTTGGCATCCGGGAAGAGGTAGCCGATGTTCTCGATGCCGTAATCGGCGTGCTTCAGCTCGTCGAGCAGAGTGGTGTTGTTTCGCTTGGCGGTCTCAACCAGCTCAGCGAAAGCTGCGTGAGACAGGGTGTTCTCGGAGGTCTTGTCGCCCTCAAAGACATTGTGCTTCATATCTTCCTCAGTTTCTTCGTTGGTCTCTTCGGAGTCTTCAGACTCCCCATCGATGGCTGCAGCAATGAGGTAATTAACAGCCTCGAGCTGCTCTTCGGTGAGTGTGGAAAGGATCTCACCGATGGTCTTGTCCTCGCCAGAGGACTCATCTTCGGAGTCCGATTCCTCGGAGCCCTCGAAGTCTTCGTGAGACACGTCTCCGTCACCCATTTTGATGATCGCGGAGTAACCCTCGCCATCGGAGTGAGCCATTGTGACGTTCTCAATCGTCGCCTTTGGGTTGGCGCCCTTAAGGACGAGCGACACCTCGACGATGTTGCCGTGCTTGACAACATTGCCGTCCTGCTTGAGGTTGTTCGCGAAGATCGACATGGCAGTGACGTCGCCATGCTCAATCAGTTCACGAGCGTGTTCTGCCTGCTGAGATCCGTTGAAGAATCCATAGGCGTACACACCCTCAGCCTTCTTCTCGAGCTGGGCGTGCCCGAGTACATTAGTCACGTTGTCGTGACCGTGCTGCCAGACGAGAGGGACGACAGCCCCATCGTTCTGTTCAAATGCATGATGAGAGATAACTCGCCCATCGGAGCACTTGATGCCTGCGACGGTTGCCCATCCGTCGAAGTCGGCGACGTCATTAGGCGCTGCCATTTTGAACCTCCTGGTCGTTGTTTGACCGTTGATCCGCATTTGCGGATGACGTGTACGGATTTGCCAATTGATCGGCCTTGGGATCGGTGGACTGCGGCAAGCCGATGATCGACCTGATCTCGTTTGGCGTCATGACCTGGTTGGTGATGAACGTCTGAGCCATCGATGCGATGCTGTCGAGCGAGGTTGCCGCAAACGGATCCCTCACATAGATGATCCTCTGACCCTGAGATCGAGCGGTCTTGGTCAGGAAGACCATTGTTGCCGACTTCGTGATCGTATCAAGAATCGGCTTGACCGTCCGGTTGTAGTACGACAGATTAGTCTCAGCATCGGCTGTACCGTTGAACACGCTCTCGGTAAAACCGAGTGCATTGTAAAGCTGCTCCGAAAGGTATTTGACCTGATCGAGCAGATTGTTCTCAACAGGGCGGTTGAGCTGTGTGATCTTCTCAGCTCCGTCAACGTATGCCACACCAATCTCCGAATTTCGGAGCTGCTGTTCGATAGCTTCTCGACGCGTTTCGGCTTGCTGCTGTCGCAGTTCGCCTCGAACCGAGTATGGGAGCTGAATGATCAGATCCAACTTCTTACCGAGAGCAGAATTGTCGATGGCGTCTAGAGCATCGAGCTTTCGAGCAAGTCGGTTGGCCAACGAGCTGTTACTAGCAGTAACGTCATAGAGCGGACTGTACACGATTGCGGCAGAGTTCTTCGAGATACGAATCGTTTCTCGATTACCGCTACGGTCGTTATACAGATTCACATCGACTGAGTCGGTATACCAACTCTCGATTCGTCCAACTCGGAGAGAAAGGACATCGAATGATCCTTCCTCGTTCAGAGCGGTGTCGGTATCGACCGGAACCAGAGCTGCGCTACCAGTTTCCAGCATTGTATAGACGAGCTCGTAGATAAGAGCGTTCGAAGTCTGATCGATGTTTGCCATCAGAGACAAGCATTCGTTCAGAGATGAATCCTTCTCGCTGTCGTACCTACCATTTTGATCTACCTTCACATGGCGAATTGGAGTGTTCGCGACGTCCAGCGCAATCTTGTTGTATAGCGTTTGGACCAGGTTTGTAGATCCGATAGAACGGTAGCTTGGGCGGTATTCGCTGTAATTACTATTCTTGTAACGATCTGGGCGATCATGCGCGAACACATTCCATGCCCGAGCCAACCGTGACATAATACCCATATTACCTCCTCTCGTTAGTTGAAGTCATCGAGTTGCTGTTTGTATGCGACCCACGCATCCATGAGCGCAGCGACCGAGTCGATCTTGAGATCCATTCGTTTCTTCATGATCTTGCGGTTGCCGTTGGTGTCCTCAAGGGTGATGGTGTTACCCATTGCCCATGAGAATAGCTCTTGATCGAAGATGAGTCTCCGATCTTCCGCCAAACTCTTGAGTTCCCCCAACGGTACTGACTCAGTTCGCGCGCCCTGAATGACTTTGTGGATACCATAGGGGCCGTTGTCGGTCGTCCATCTCTCAACGAACTCTCTAGCGTTGTATGGATCGTACCCAAACGCGCGAACGTCATACTCAGACCTCAAGATGTATTCGTCAAGATCGTTGTAGACTTCAATCATGTCCAGGATCGTTCCATCCATGACCTGGAGCGAACCTTCTCGTATGAACGACTCGTACTTCGCACGTCCAGCAGCCGGAAGCTTGTCGAACGTACGCGTAGTAATGTACGCTCGAGTCTTGACCCCGAAGTCACCAGTGGACAATGGGAACAAGAACGTGAATGCACAGAAGTCGTCACCTTGAGAAAGGTCTGCACCCATGGCACATGGCATTTGCCAGAACTCTCGCGGGTTGTGAGGGATGGTTTCTTCGTACTTGAAGAAGTACGTGTATCCCTCACACGGAATGCCGAATCGTTTTGCCAGGATGTCATTCCTCGCTGATGGGACATTCTCTGCCCTAGCGACATCTCGTTGGTATGTGTCATAAGACACTGTCTTCCCAATGTTTGGTTGGGCCTTAATCCACATGTTAGGATCTCCAACCTCAGACACATCATCCAGTCGATAATACCAGATAGACGAGTGTGGGTCGTAGTAATCGCCCTTAAGGATCGAAAGTAATTCCATTTTGATGGAATCTCCGACGCCGTTTCGGACAGTACCCTCGGACGAGACCGCAACGATGATCCAGTCGTTGAGTTTCGACGCGCCCTGCTCGAGAGCAGAGATGACGTTCTGACGAACATCGCCAGATAGCCATTCATCGATTGTGTTCACCTTAGTTCTCAAACCCTGAAGTTTATCAACATTCATGGGTCTGACCTCGAGAAGAGAGTTTGTCGAGAAGTTCTCGATTCCCTTCTTGGTTGGGCAGAGCAGAGATCGATTAGCTTTGATACCGACTGTTGCGTGAACGGTCCCCGCTGACAGGAATTTGAACAGAGGCCCTCGACTGCGTGTAATAGCGGTCTTGAACGGAGACAGTGTCTCTTCAGCCTGTGGCATAGTGGGTGCTGTGGCAATTTGGTGAGTTGTGGTGGGGTCGATGGTCAGGAAGTAGGCGTGGATAAGGGACATATACATGGACTTTGCCCCGCCTCGCGCGATAATGAGGTATTGCTTGTTGACTAAGCGTCTCTTAATGTCGACCTGAACATATCGACCGTTGTGGCCAGTTTCGTCAGGGACGAACTTCGTCACTTTCTCGAAGTAAAACCACGAAAGGAGTGATTCAGCCCATAACTTGAATGAATCCAGCAAAGTCAGGTCGCTGCCATCAACAAGAGTCATCTCATTCTCGCAGAAAGCGATGAATCCGTCGATAGCACCATCGTCGTAGAAGTATCTTGGGTTGGCGATCAAGTCGTCAATCCGATTCATCTCCATCTCGATGGTGTGCGATACTGGAATCTCTCCAGCTAGGACCTTTTCGCGGAACTGGGCATAATACTTAGGTGTGGCAGTGTTCGATAGTGCCATGCCTAATTTTTGTCCTTCTTCTTATCCTTCTTATCCTTCGAAGAAACGGCATTCTCGATGATGGCATTGAGGTTGATTGACGTCTTAGCCATTGACGCGATACCTTCATACTCAGTACCCTTAAGCTTGGCATCAAGAGCCGCTGTGAGCATGTCGGTAGCAGTCTTTGCCGCATACTTCGTCAGATTCTTTCGAGCCTCGTCGACGAATAGATCAGCAGTCTTGGCGAGAACGCTCCTATTTTGACTCTCGTACTCCTTGAGTTTCTGCTTGAGTTCGTAGTTCTGCTTCTCAAGATTGAGCCGCTTGTTCTGCTCGATCAGATCCGTAGACGAGAGACGTCGAGGAGCTTCCTTTCGCAGGTCGGCTGGAATACCACCCTTAGGAATCTTCTGCTTCTCAAGTTCCTTCTGCTTCTTCTCAGCTTCCTTAGCGGCCTTCTTCTCATCCGCGATACGCTTCTTCTCGGCGCGCTCGGCTTCCTTCTGCTTCTTCTTGCGATCAGCTTCAGCCTTGCGAGCTTCCTTCAGCTTCTGATTTTCGAGCTTCTTGCGAGCCCGTTCGGCAGCCCTCTCCGCACGTGCAGCCTTGTTGGCGGCGTGCTTCTGAGAGGCAGCCTTGGCGCCCTTCTTAGCGGCGGAAGCAGCCTTCTTGGCCGCAGCAGCTGCTGCCTTAGCGGCCTTCTTGAGTTCAGACTCGTGCTTCTTGCGTTCCTTCTCAGCAGCCTTCTCAGCCTTGGCGCGTTCCTTTCGGAAGGCCTCAGCGTTGACGGCTTCACCAATCTTCTTCTTCTCCTCGACGGATCGAAGTCCGACTCCGCCGGAGCTTTCCGTCTTCTTACGGACGCCCCACTTCATGCCGAGGACGCCGTAGTGAGACAGAGTTTCTTCGCTCATGGTTTTCTCCCATCATTGAATGGTCAGTCGCCACTCCGCCTCTTTCTGCAAAGCCTCAACTGCCTTGATAGCAAATGAGGTCTGCGGCGGATCGAACATCAGTCGAACCGAGAAGTTCACATACTGACGTAGGATCCGTCCAAGAGTCGTAGCGGGATAATCTGCCTCGGACGATAGGTCGCCAACTTCGTGGTTTAGCTGAGTCGCGGTGGCCAAAGCATTGTCAATGGCGTCCATAACTTCGCTATCAAATGAAGTGTCATCCTCCATCAACCCGAGGTAGGTCTTTGTGTCATGTAGAATCGACATTTAGCCTCCTACCATAGTTTTGTATCGCCGGGTGACCTCGGATTGAAGTCGTCGAGAGCCAACGCCTTGGTTCCGTAGTGGATTGCATTATGAGTATCTCGACTGACGCATATGAGATTGTTGGTGTCCCACATGCATGGATCGAAACTCTCGCACTGACGAGGCGTCAAAGGATTGATGTGATGCACAACAATGCCGTCGTGAATCTCATAGCCCTCAAGACCGAGATCGCATCCAAGATCTCTCGCGATAACTTGGGTGCGAGCCTCTCGCCAAATATCGCTTTGGTAGAAACTCTGATTCATCCACCTGGATCCACCAAAGGTCTCTCCGAAAAATGCTCCATCGAGTGATAGATACTCGAGACGTTCTTCGAATGTGTGTAGGTGTCTGAGTTCGTCATAGCTCCGCATCTGAATCTCCAGAATATACCTTGAAAGCTGCCAGTGCTTCCTGAACCAGTTCCTCGGTACGAGCAGCCGACTCAAGTGCTGAAACCTTGGCTCGAGCAAGAGTCGTGTCTGCCTCAAGGCGAGCCTGCTCAAGTCTTTCACGACTGGAGCCCAGCTTTAGAAAATGAATGATCATCGAATTGCTCGCAGTACCATCAAGAATCTGCTGTGTCGCAAGTTCCATGGCAGCACTGATCGCTAATCGCTCAGCTTCCTCGGGAGTTCGAGGAGTTTTGGTCTTCTTTTTGACCATCTCGCGTCCTTTCCCATACTTCGATCTGACTTTTCTAGTTCATTTAAATTGTG
>ERZ772910.195-NODE-195-length-37426-cov-3.486099_pt1 | contig 37426 bp, 27 predicted proteins | sample MGYA00511357_ERZ772910 | MGnify/ENA primary metagenome ERZ772910 (study PRJEB29015, sample SAMEA2738096) | human oral metagenome | biome: human oral; feature: human-associated habitat; material: saliva | place: China | collected 2193 ... | reverse complement strand
ATGTTGGTATCACCCTCTATGTCTACAGTTTTATTTTCCTTAAGTTCATCTTCACCTATATTATCTCCATACGCCTTTATCAAAGCATTTCCAAATCTATGTGTCTCGCCGAAATATTTTGCCGTAACATTTTTACAGTCCTGCCACTTACCGTTTCTGAAGATAAAACTTTCGTACGGCTTTACTTCCATCCTCATGCCGCTATTTTTTTCTTTACTAAGTCCCATCTCAACAGGTTGTATCCATTGATTTGAATTAAGCTTTTGCTCCGTAACTACCATGTATTTTTTACCCTTAGCAAAAACGGGTTGATCATCCAACTTCACCCTCATAAACCCTGCTTCCTTCGTTTTGAAATTCTGGTAGGCTACGATATTTGCACTTCTCTTGTTGCCTTTATCCGCACACTCTATTACATACACCTTACCGTCTACATTTGCTACATCTGTCGTTAAACCGAGCTCCTTAAGCTTAAAATTATCCCTTGCTACAAATACGTTACCAGCCTTCGCCCTCTTTGACGTCCAAGTATATACAGCACCTATTCCAATGCCATCTAACTGATAAATCGTTGAATTGTCGTGCTTTGTATCCTGCTTTTTGTATTCATTAGCCTCTGTCTCATACACACAAGGTTCTGAAAGCGATGCATCATCATACGAAAGGTACATATAGCCTTGTCTGCCAAATCCAGTACCGTAACTGTTTTTAACTATGAAAGCTCCGTTGTTTTTAGGTTTTTGATATCCCGAAGGTGAATCTACTTCGGTATCAAATTTATCCTTACTTATATTATCATCATATCCTACTATCGTAATTTCATGATTTGCCTCAACCTGTGTCAGTGCATTTCCCTTTTTATCAGGCTTTACATAATGAAACTCATCATCACTTACACCACTGAATGATGAAATCCCCGCAGATATCGCATTACAGTTTGCAAGTTGCTGTTTGAGTGCATTTATAGCATCGTAATCCGTTCCCAAATAATGTCCTTTACCATTTACCTTTATAGGTTCGGGTAAATATTTTACGCTCTTAAGAGCCGCATCCATTTGGCTTCGCTTACAGCTTTCAGGTGCAGCCTTCATATTAACTGTAGGATCATATTTGCAGTTACTCTCATCCACTATTCCATACTGCCTGGACAATGTAGGAACTGTAATCGCCCTAGATCCTCCTAAGTCGTATAGTTCTCTTGGAGGTAACATTTTAGGAAATACCTTCTCAAGCCGGGGCATCAAGAATCTATCCTTTCCTGCTGCTAACGTACGATCCTTAAGTTCGCTCGCTGAATCATGACCATACCAAGCCAGATGCCTTTCGGATAAATCTACATCATCCTTACGAACGCAGTTTTGACTGATCAACGATGTCTCGAGACAAGACATAACCGCATGAGTCCAACATGTACCATGAACACCCTGATCCTTTACATTTGTTACTAAATTCCTATCTCTAAGATCCACCTTAGGTGGTAGTATAAATCTTTTAAGCTTTTTTCTTACCTTGAGGTAGGCATTGTCTTGATACTCTTTAACAATCCTCTTTCCCTTAAACTTAACTCTGTTAAACGCTCCTTCACTCTGTGCATTTGAAGTAACTGCATCGCTCAATATCACAGAACATGCAAGTACCAAACACATTGCAATACTTAAAATCTTCTTTTTCATTACAATTCCTTTCTATAATCACATGCTAAAAGTAGGTTTGTAACTAGTATTATAACAAATAACTTAATTACATTTCCATTAATAATTTTTTCGCAAAACTATTTAGTGGAGCTCTTACGCATTGAACTTACAAAAAGAAATGCTCCCGAAGCCAGTAACATAAATAAATACATGTACAGGTTGCGTGTATCCCCCGTTTTAGGTGGAGCGCCGGGATTCGGCGGAGTTGTAGGCTTTGGAGGTTTATCAGGCTTGCGAACATTTGTAATTACAAATCCTATTTTGGCATCTCCCGTTATCGTACCCGTATAGCCGTTTGCAATCGGATTTTCCTTTACTGTGTACTTTATCAAATGTCCATTTTTAGTATATTTAGGAAGGTCTGTAAAACGCCCCTTCCAGTTGTTTGCAGCGGATAAAACGAGCACCTTTCCGGTATTCTTTCCATTTGCGAATAGTTTAACTACAATATTTTGAGGACGTTTTTTATCACGGTCGTTGTTATCCTTCCATATTTTCAAAACCTCTATATTGATTTTTTTCAAAACCGCCTCGCCGCTACCTCCTGAATTTGCCCATACGAATTCACTCGTCACCACCTTGTTAGTCGATGAGCTCGTTAATTCCGCTCTATTTTTTAATTTTAGCCCGTCTCTATACGTGCTTTTATAAAAGAGCAAATAGGCTTTACCGTTTATATTGCCCATGTTGTAACTGAAAGACCTCTTATCCGGCGAAAAGCTTACCTGACTGCTTATATTTCTAGGATTCTTCCTTACCCAACCTCCATTTTCAAGCACCAAATCATATAAGGTAAAACTATCGGTATCCGTCACATACATTATTCCGTCATTGGTTCCGGGAGGTTCTACGGACAACTGGTCCTTTACGACAACGTTGGTTAAGTTGGCCTGCTTTGTGTTTATAATCATGGACCACCTTACATGCCCTTCGGATGTCAAGGTTTGCCCCGAATATTTGTTAAGAATGTGATCTGAAGGAGGTGAAGGCTTATCCGGCTTTATTATAATACCTTTGTGAAATGAACCTATAACTATCTCTTGCTCACTGGGCGCAGTAACAGGGTATGATACCTTATTCCAATTTGCTGTCAAATTAAAATTACCCTTTATATGATGTTTATCATTAACATAGTCTGTAAAGGTGATTCTAACTTTACCTCCCCCCGGATTAGCAGGCGAAACAAGCCCCTTTGCAAGAATATTTCCGTCTTTCGTATACAGGTTAAAATTACAATACAGTGCATTTTCAGGAAACGTAAATTTATCCGGCAGCTGCATTTCAAAATAATCACCTGCACGCAACGTATCCCCAAACTTTGACGCATCAAAACCTACATTAAGTTTAAATAGCGTGCTGTAATAAAATCCATCCGGTGGTACATTGCCTTGAGAATCGGTTATCGATAAATTTATGCTATGAAAATCCACCTTTTTATTTTCTGCCAATACATTTTCATTTTCTGTCATTACTCCTAGTAGCATCATAAAAATCAAAAGTAAAGATGCCACCCTTTTTTTCAATATTCGCTTATTCATTTTGCTCCCCCTTTAAAACAAATAGCAATTGGAAATAAAACCAGACATTAATTTACAGCTAATTATTTGGAATTTAGAAATTATCATGCGTCCCTTTTAACACGCTTATATCAATAAAATTACCGTTTTTATCATTGTATAACAAATTGTAAAGCAATGTCTAGTATTATTGACAATTTAAGCCTAATATTCTTCAAAATCGTCAAACATTCATTTCATATATTCGCAACACCTGTTGTGAATTTACTCATAAAAAAACGAGGGAGTTTTACCTCCCCCGTTCTAATCATTCTTTTATCAATTGTCTACTGAAACTTAAAATTCTTTTAGTTTTACTTCCGGCTCTCTTGGAAGTCTGAATAATGGTACGAACTTATCCGCTCCCGTTAGAGTAAGTAGTAATAACGAAGCTACTGCTATCATCGCCATGAAGTTGTACATTATGAAATGTTTCGGTGTGAATTTAAATAGTGGATAAACATTCTTTGCAACACCTACATAGAATCCAAGGTAAACGTGCCATGGAATCAACTGAGAACCGAATACACCCATCGCATCGCCGAATGTGGCATTTCTTAACTTGATCTTATACATGTCTTCTTCGCTACCTTCGATATTATCTTCTGCAATTTCCTTGATGATCGGACCTACCGTAACTATCTGTGCCATCTCATCCGCAAGAACTGCGTTACCTATCAATGACAATACTCCGTTACAGAACATAACGTGTCTAACCTTGCTGGATACTCTAGCTACAAAATGAGCCAATGGGTCAAATGCATGCATCTGACGCATGATTCCGCCGAATGCCGCTACCCACATCATCATAACAACTACCCAGCTACCTGCTTCACCAAATGCTGACTTACAAAGATCAAGGTATTCGGTAAGCTTTCCTGTAGTTCCTGCAGGAAGTCCTAGTAGGTAAGCACTAACGATACCTGATCCTATACAAATAAATGTGTTGAACTTAGCAATCGCAAGCACTATTACAAGTACTAGAGGTATAGCCATGTAATAAGGTACTCCCTTAACTACCTGATTTAGCAAGTCAACGGCCTCAGGCTTTTCACTCTTTAAGTAATCAAGAGCCGCCTTAGGTACAGAATCCATAATACCGGATACATCGCCATGGGTAGTAGGCAGTTTAAGCACTGCAGATCCTACAATGTAGAATGTGATCGCTGCAAGAGCCAAACAAAGAATTGACCATACACCTTGGGTTCTTATTCTGTCTACTACCTCTACTCCCTGGATACCGGAAGATACTATTGTAGTATCAGAGATAAGACCGATGTTGTCACCAAAACATGCACCGCCCGCTATAGCGCAAGCTGTAAGAACGATATCGCCATGAACGATATGGTTTAGCCATAGGAATATAGGTGCACACGCAGCCATAGTACCCCAGGATGTACCTGTAGCAACGGAAAGAACTGCAGTTACACAAATACCCACTACCGCAATTGATCTAGCTGTAACACCTGCAGAAAGCGCAATGTTTACAACCGCCGCACCTACGCCTGTTGTCATAAACGCACTTGCCATAGCGTATGCAAACATCAAAATAAATAACGCTATGAGAATATTGCTAACACTTTTCATCGCTGTGTCTATACAATCTTTAAATGAATGCTTTTCCATAAAGATTGCAATGACCAATGCCGCAATGGTTGCAATAGGTGCTGCGATAAGAGCGTCAAACTCTTTAATCATCAGCGTAGCTAGAATAATTACCGGCAAAAATTTAATAATGCCTTTCAGAATCTTCATCTTTTCCTCCTTTTCAAAACAACCGTAAAAGAAATGATTAATGTGCAATGTTTCCATAAACCAGGAAAACAACTACAACATCATTTTATAATAACCTCATATTAATTTGCGAATTTCACAGCACTGCCTCGATCTGAAACTTGAAACCACTGTAACTGCAAGCTATATAGCGTTATGTTGCGATACAATTCCCATCAGTTTTACTTCTTTCATACACCTGTTTTAGCAGGAATACTTATAATACAAACGCGGCTCCGATCCAAAAGCTCACAAGGTAAAACCTCTAAAGACGTTAATTTACACATCCTTAACTACTTGTCACGATAAAAGAACAACAAAAAATAACCAAGACACTACATGCATCTTGGTTATTATAAAAACATAAATTTACTCTTCTATTAAAATTGATTTTAGCTTTTGAAACAACTATCCTGTTGCATTCCTCTATAATGTTGCAATTTCAACCACTTTAAAAATGCAGACGCAATGAAGAAGCGAACCGATTTTGATATCACTTTTTATGCGCTCTGCGCATTTGCAGCAGCCGGCTTCTTCGGTGCAGGTTTTTTCCTTCTATTTACAAGAGCCTTTGTAGGGCACGCCTTTACGCATGCACCGCAATTAACACATTTTTCATAGTCAACCTTAGCCAGAAAATCGTTTACATGAATTGCATCGAATTTACAAGCCGCAACACATTTTTTACAACCTATGCACGCAACCTTACATGCCTTCATTGCATCCGGTGCCTTGTGCGTAGATGAACAGCCTACAAACACGAGCTTCTTCTTAGGCGCATCAGATATGAGATGCTTTGGGCATGCCTTTGCGCACTGACCACAGGCAACACATTTATCCTCATCTATAACAGCCACACCGTCTTTAATATGTATTGCATCGAATTCACAAGCCTTTACGCAGTCTGCAAGCCCCAGACAGCCAAATTCACACACCTTATTACCGCCGTAAAGCTGGTTGGCGGCCTTACATGATTTTATCTCCGCATCGTATTCAGAAAAGATCTTTGCGTGGGTATGACTTCCCTTACAAGTGACTCTGAATATCTTAGGTTCGGTACTTCCCGCTTCAACACCCATGATCGCCGCCAGCTTTTCAGCTACAGCGCTACCACCTACAGGACAAAGCGTACACTCCTTACCCTCTGCGACCGCTTCTGCATAGGCATCACATCCTGCAAATCCGCAAGCTCCGCAATTCGCTCCCGGGAGCGCCTCTCTGAGCTCTCCTACCTTCTCGTTCACAGGTACTGCCATGAACTTTGCAGCAACTGTCAAAATGACACCTGCCACAAGCCCTATCAATGCTACTATCATAGCCGGATATAAATATGACATCTATGAAAACCTCCTTATATTTCCTTATTAAACCTTATTTTCTTATTTAAACAGTCCTTCTATAACACCGCCAAATCCCATAAAGGATAGTGACAAAATAGAAGCTGTAACCAAAACTATAGGCACTCCTTGAAATGCTTGAGGTATTCCTTCGCATTTTGCAAGCTTCTCCCTAAGGCCTGCAAACAATATCATAGCAAGTAAAAAACCTACTCCTGCGCCCACAGACGCCACGAGCGACTGAGCATACGTATAACCTTCATCGATATTGAGTATCGTAACACCGAGTACGGCGCAGTTCGTTGTAATAAGCGGCAAAAATACGCCTAGTGATTTATATAACGGTGGAACGAATTTTTTAAGTATCATCTCCACCAGCTGAACAAGTGATGCAATAACCAATATGAATACCAATGTTTGCAGGTAATCCATATTGTTCGGCACTAAAATTTTATACTGAAACGGCCAAGTAACCGCCGTTGCAAGTACCATTACAAACGTTACCGCCGCGCCCATTCCGGCTGCCGCATCGAGTTTTTTCGATACACCGAGGAAGGGACAGATACCCAGGAACTGTGTGAGCACAAAGTTATTTGTAAGCACCATGCTCATTAATATTACTACAAATATTACCATCCTACTCACCCTCCTTTTCAGAAGACTCCGCTGCGCTTGCAGCTTTCTTTTCCTCTTCCTCTTTTTTCTTCTTAGCTTCAGCGAGCTTCTTTTGCTTTTCTTTCTCCATGGCTTCCAGCGCCTTCGCTTCTTCTTCCGCCTTTATATCTTCAGGATCCTTTGGAAGAGCAGCGAGTCCGCAACCTCCGGCAAGGGAACATCCTTGACATCCTATCTCCTTTTTCTTTATGGCTTTTCCGTTACTCCTCCAGTTTATCAGAGCTATGAGTATAGCAAATACGAAGAACCCGCCCGGAGCCATCATAAATAGCGACATAGGTGTGAGAAAACTCTTTGTAAGCGCAAAACCGAATGCCGTACCGTTTCCTACTATTTCTCTTATGAGTCCCATGCAACCTAGAGCAAGCGTGAAACCTACGCCCATTCCAAGTCCGTCAAGTATTGAATCTATCAACGAATTCTTGCTTGCAAACATCTCAGCCCTTCCAAGAATTATACAGTTTACAACTATGAGAGGAATGAACAGTCCGAGCGCCTTGTCAAGCGTCGGTACATATCCTTTGAGTAAGAGTTGCACTATCGTCACAAATCCCGCTATTACTACAATGTAACACGGTATTCTTACCTTGTCCGGAATCACCTTTTTGAGTGCAGATATTGCTATGTTTGAGCAAGTGAGTACTACCAGTGTGGATACTCCCATACCTACACCGTTTATGGCTGAAGTCGTAGTCGCAAGTGTAGGGCAGGTTCCAAGAAGCAGTACCAATACCGGATTTTCCTTTATGATGCCCTTTGTAAATATTTGAAGTTTACTCATTACTTGACACCCCCTAACTCTTTAAATGCGCCTAGTGCCTTTTTCACAGCACCGTATACTGCGCCTGATGAAATGGTAGCTCCCACCACAGCATCTATCTCGGGGTCCTTTTTTACATCAGGCCCTTTGAGTGCACTCTTTCCTTTAAACTGGTTGATAAAGGAAGGTTCCTGAGCTTTAGTACCGAGACCCGGCGTATCATTATGATTTGTTACCACAACGCCCTGCACCTTGCCGTCCTTGTCTATGCCGGTCATTACCGTTATGAGGCCTCCGAAACTTTTGTTTACGGTAGTTACCACAACACCGGATTTATTCTTTGCTACGTGGTAGGCATTTACATCCGTAGGAAGCTTTTTCTTTACTTCATCGAACGAATCCCCCTTAGGAAGCACTGCGCTCCTCGCATCGTCAGCCGCCTTTTTTGAATTCTTATCTATTATGGGCTTTGTAACACCGTATGTACCTGCCAAGGCAAGGCAAACTAAAAACGTTATCAATACAAGCGCAACCGCAGGTGCAAACTTATCCTTAAAAGCATTACTTTGCATTTTTAGCACCTCCCTTTCTCGTAAGCAGCCTCACTGCTAATTTATCTACATGAGGTGTGAGTATGTTCATAAGAAGTATACCGAACGATACTCCCTCAGGCATCTGTCCATAAAGTCTTATAACCATAGCGATAAGTGCGGCGCCCACTCCGAAAATTATCTTACCGCTGACTATTGTAGGAGAAGTGACATAGTCCGTAGCCATGAATATAGCACCCAGCATTACTCCGCCTGCACACAGATGAAATATCGGATCTTGCCCCAGCAAAAGAGAAATCGCTACAACGGTCACCATGTATGCAACCGGTATGTGCCAAGTTATGATTCTCTTCCATAGCAGGAATGCTCCGCCTGCAAGAAGGGCAAGCGCACTCACTTCACCAAGACTTCCGCCTACGTTTCCTAAAAACAACTGCATGTTGGAAGGCATGTAGTCGCCTCCTTCTGCAAGCACTCCAAGCGGTGTCGCCGCTGTAGTGGTATCCGTAAAGCCCTGCATGAAGCTGAAGCCTTTAGAACCTCTCGGTACCGGCCATGAAGTCATCTGAGTCGCAAATGATGTCATAAGAACTATCCTTGCGGTTATTGCAGGATTTACAAGGTTTTGCCCGATGCCACCATATAATTGCTTTACTATTATAATAGCAACAAAACATCCGACGATAGCCATAGGTATCGGAAGGCTTGACGGTACGTTATATGCAATCAGCATACCCGTAAGAGCTGCGCTGCAATCCCATGCTGTTTGCTCTTTTTTCATGAGTTTATTATAGATGTATTCAAATAGTGTGGAAGCGATCATGCACGTTAGTATGAGCACAAGTGCCTTAAGCCCGAACACATATACTCCGACCAATCCCGCAGGCACCAATGAAAGGATTACCATCTTCATTATCTTTGAAGTATCGGTATCCGTCACTATGTGCGGAGCCGTCGACATCATCAGGCTTTTTTCATTAATTTCCATTATTCCCCAATTATCACTAATATTTTGCACAGCTTATTAGTAAAGCCAAGCGGTTTTCTCGCCGGACAAACATACGAGCAGCTGCCGCATTCCATACATTGGTTTATCATGAGTTTGTTTAATGTATCTACATCTTGAGATTTATACGCCTTATAATATGCTGCTGGAAGAAGGTCAAAAGGACAAGCCTGATGACATTTACCGCAACTTATACACGGCGTCTCAGGCATTGTGAACTTATCTTCATCCGCAAACGCTAAAATAGCATTGTTATTCTTTATTATAGGTAACTCGTCAGAAAAAATGGCACGTCCCATCATCGGTCCGCCCATCAATATCTTCTTAGGATGCTTCTTATAACCGCCACAAGCCACTATGAGGTCCTTTATAGGTGTGCCTATAGCTACTATCACATTTTGCGGGGTGTTGACAGCATCGCCGTCCACAGTAAGTCTCTTATTTATGAGTGGAATGCCGTTTCTCATATACTGCCCTATGAAGGCGATAGTAGCAACATTTGTAATTATTAGACCAATATCTGCAGGTAGCACGCCCGCATCCAGCTTTCTTCCGGTAGCCTCATACGCTAGCACCCTTTCAGCGCCTTGAGGGTATCTCGACTGAAGTACTTTGATACTCACGCCGTCAAGCTTCCTCTTTGAAATCTCGCTGTTTAAAACTTCTATTGCATTCGGCTTATTTGACTCGATGCCTATTATAGCCCTTTTTATGCCCATATAGCGCATGGTGATTTCAATTCCGTCTAAAATATCAACAGGATCCTCGAGCATGAGCCTGTGGTCTGCTGTAATGAACGGTTCGCACTCAGCTGCATTTATTATGATGGTATCCACCTCATCTATATTTTTAGGATTGAATTTTATATGAGTCGGAAATGCTGCGCCTCCAAGACCTACAGCTCCGCTCGCTCTTACTGCCGCTATGAAAGATTCAAAATCCTTCACTTCAGGCTTTTTAACTTCTTCACTTATTTCCTGCAATCCATCAGTTTTTATCTCTACCGCTTCATCCATCATTCCCATAGCATTTCTAACAGTGGAAATCTTAATGACTTCTCCTGATACGCTACTATGAATCGGAGCGCTGACAAAGGCATCGGTATCGGCAATCTTTTGTCCTACCTTTACCTTATCGCCCTTCTTAACTAATGGTTTTGCGGGAGCACCAATATGTTGACCCATCTGAATAGTAACTACATCCACAACCGGTACCTTCACAGAAGCGATGCTTGCCGTATTCTTATGATGTGGAACGGCAACACTGTTCAGATGCTTTGCAAAAATGCTCATTCGCATCTCCTTCCAGACCTTAATAACACACACGCATTATTTTAAACCGATTGTTTTTTTAGGTCAACAGCAAAAAGCGTTATTTAAATCATTTTCCGAAAATTTTATCACCCTTACTAAAGCTATATCTTAAAACTCCGCCTCTACTACCTGACATGCCTCTAATGTCTTCTTCACATCTATTATACGCTGGTTGCTGCTTCCTCGAAACTTTAGCGAGAGATCTCTAAGCTCCTCTTTGTACTTCCCATCCACGATATAATCCGCCGTTTTTATGAGCCTCATTATACTTTCATTATACTTTGCCATTTTTATGAGTTCTTCGTATTCATAGCCTGTAAATATCAATATATCTATGCCTGCAGCCTTGAGCTTCTCGCCAAGCTTTGCAAACGGTGCCGCCTGGCAGAAGGGCTCTCCTCCGGAAAAAGTAACGCCTTTACCCAACCTCGGCTTCATTATGCTTTTAAAAAGTTCATCCACCCCTATGAGCTTATTCTCCTCAAAGGCATGCGTATCAGGATTATGACAGGCCTTACAACCATGAGGACAACCTTGACAAAATATCACAAACCTGAAGCCCGGGCCGTCCACTATGGATTCCCTCACTATTCCTGCTACATTTACAGCATCATCATTGTCATAAGATATATTACGCTCCATCTTATCGCCTAAATTTAACGCAAATTTTCATGATTAATCTACTTTTATTCTATTTATGCGCTCGCTGCCGGATTCCTTTTCATCGGCATTTCTCTTGCAATGCGGGCATTCATTCTCGATTATCCCTGTAAATCCACATACAGGATCCCTGTCTACAGGATGATTGATAGAACCGTACCCGACGCCTGCATCCTTCATTGCTCTTACCACTTCTTCAAATGCACCCAAATTTTTAAGCGGATCACCATCAAGCTCTACGTACGTGATATGCCCTGCATTTGTCAAAGCATGGTACGGACCTTCAAGCTTTATCTTATCAAAAGCGCTTATCTCGTAATAAACGGGAACGTGGAATGAATTTGTATAATATTCTCTATCCGTAATGCCTTCAATGTTACCGAAAAGCTCCCTATCCAGCCTTACAAACCTTCCTGAAAGCCCTTCTGCAGGTGTTGCAAGCAACGAAAAATTAAGCCCATATTCTCTGGAAAAATCATCCATTCTCTTTCGCATGTACCCTACGATCTCAAGCCCTAATTTCTGAGCATCTTCACTCTCTCCATGGTGCTTTCCGGTAAGAGCTTTAAGCGTTTCTGCAAGTCCTATAAATCCTACTGATAGCGTGCCGTGCTTCAGCACTTCCCTTACTTCTTCATCCACTCCCAGTCTGTTAGAATCTATCCAAATACCCTGTCCCATGAGGAACGGATAGTTTTTAACTCTCTTCTGTGATTGAATTTCAAGCCTTTCAAGGAGTTGATCACGGCAGAGCCTTATTTCTCTTTCAAGGTCTCTAAAGAACACATCAGTCTGCTTATTCACTCTAAGCGCAATTCTCGGTAGGTTGATCGATGTAAAGCTAAGATTCCCCCTGCCTCCTACTATTTCTCTGCTAGGATCGTAAACGTTACCCATTACCCTGGTTCTGCAACCCATGTATGCAACTTCAGTATCAGGATCGCCTTCTTTATAATATTGGTAGTTAAACGGTGCATCGATAAATGAAAAATTAGGGAACAATCTCTTAGCCGAAACCCTGCATGCCAATTTAAACAGGTCGTAATTCGGATCACCTTCGTTATAGTTTACACCTTCCTTCATCTTGAAAATTTGAATCGGGAATATAGGGGTTTCTCCGTTTCCAAGCCCACTTTCCGTTGCAAGCAACACGTTTTCCATTACAAGCCTGCCTTCTACGGATGTATCTGTACCGTAGTTTATTGAAGAAAACGGAATCTGCGCACCGGCTCTTGAATGCATTGTATTTAAATTATGTATAAATGCTTCCATAGCTTGATACGTTGCTCTTTTAACTTCCTTTGTAGCATACTTGAATGCCAAATCTTGGATTTTTTCTATGTCTGCTTCAGGAATAAACTTTGATAATTCAGCCTTTTCCGCCTTCATATACTCGTTATCGTTTGCCATGCACGGCACCAGCCCCTGTTCTTCTTCTATTTTCTTTGCATATTCCTTTACCTTATCTACAGTATTTTCTTTATCATACTTTATATCTATTATCTTACCGATGTTCGTGTAATACAGCCTCTTAAACGTTTTTCTTACGCCGTCCGCCATACCGTAATCAAAGTAAGGGATGCTCTGCCCTCCATGCTGATCGTTTTGATTTGACTGTATGGCTATACATGCCAGTGCAGCATAGCTCTGAATGTCATTAGGTTCTCTTAAAAATCCATGTCCTGTAGAAAATCCGTTTTTAAACAGCTTACGTATGTCTATCTGACAGCAGGTGGTTGTAAGAGTAAGAAAATCCAGATCGTGAATATGAATATCTCCGTCTTTATGTGCCTGCGCATGCTCATCGTTTAAAACGAACATTTCATAAAACTGTTTTGCACCTTCCGAACCGTACTTTAGCATGGTACCCATGGCGGTATCGCCATCTATATTTGCATTTTCACGCTTTATATCGTTATCCTTAGCAGATTTAAATGTAAGATCCTGGTATGTCTTCATAAGGCGCATATTCATGTCTCTATTCTTTGTTCGCTCTGCCCTATACAAGATGTATTCCTTAGCGGTTCTTGCATGTCCGTTATCTATAAGCACGGCTTCCACTACATCTTGAATACTCTCAACTGGAGGAGGTGTACTTCCAAACTGAGCAATAAGCCTGTCATGGACATCACTTGCCAACTTATCCGACATCTCTTTATTATTTCCGCCAAGCACCTTGGCCGCATTCAAAATAGCTTCCGAAATCTTCGAAATATCAAAATCTACTATCCTGCCATCTCTTTTCCTTATCTTGCTTATACCGCTCATCTTTCCCCCTCTCAAATCTTACCTTTTACATGCACAATCCACTCCGGATCAGCCACTCTACGTAGCTGGATTTTATCATCGCTTGTTTTACAACGTATACATCCATCACCGGCACATATAATCTGTTATCTTGCTCTCACGCCCGTATTAGCATTCATCGCTCTACAGTATGCACAATCTACTATAAATCACTCGCATACATGCTTTGCAGTACGTACAGTCTACTATAATTCGCTCGCTTCCACACATAAGTAATATAAAACCTTACTACATTGTACGTATTTTCTACTACATATAGTAGGCAGTGCAAACATACCTGCCTAAATAGTATAAAACTTCTTAAGCTGCCAGTCAATCAATTTAAGAAAAATAATAGCCTATACCCCAGTCAAAAATAAAAATGCTCAAATATAATCGAAAGCCCCCCGGAGGGGGGCTTTCTCTTTAAATCATTTTGTAGCACTTATAGCTTTTTAATGTAGCTTTCTGGTACCAAACCAATCGATGTTTTCATATAACGCCAGTTATATGATGTCGCTACTCGCCGGAGGAATTATTTTGGTGCCAAGCCAATAAATGTTCTTATATAACATTATACCGTAGTGCCTCTTGCCTTTTACCTTTTTAAAACCTCTGAGTCGGAAGAACACTTCGCCCTTTAGAGGCAGTGTTATCTTTCCTACGATAAAGCCTCTTAGCTTCTTCCTGCCCCTATTTATTTTTTTAGCCTTTACCTTCATTATGAGCTTAGGTGTATCAAGTTTATAGACTGCATACACCGTCATATCTTCCCATACTTTTGTACTCGGCAGAAATTCAGGCTCTGCGGCAACTTGAGCATACGCCCAACCACCTAAACAATATCCTTTCTTCTTTGGGTTTTCACTAGGCAACCGTCCGGTGTAATAAAACGGAAGACCTCTCCTTACAATCTCATGGTTGAACCACGCCTCTTCTTCGCCACCGTTCTTATCAAATGTTACACCTGCATACACATTTTTGTTATAAATGTGATATATAGCTTCACTATCTCCGTCTTTATTAATTTCGTATTCATCATTAAGACTTTGACTTTCCTTTTCAATCATCACTTGATTGTATTTTTTTAGTTTCACTATCTTAAAATCCCCCTTCGCTACGCGTATTACAGTCCTTAAGCCGGTAGGAGTTTTAAGCCATTTCAACTGATTACATGAGTTAAACATATTTGCCGCATTCTTACTATTGTTTAATAATTCTTTGTTTAATCTCCATTTGCTCAGATCCAAACTTACAACTCTTGTATTCGTAAACATCCGCTCCATATTAATCACGTTTGAAATATTCCAGTTTGATACATTCGGCTCTGCATTCCCCGCATTGCAAAACATAAATTGCATATTTGTAACTTTTGATGTGTCCCAGTTATATACATTAGGTCTTGCTTTGTGTGCCCCAAAAAACATCTCTGCCATGTTGATAACTTTTGAGGTATTCCAATTTGATACATCGGGGTCTGCAATCATTGCCCAATGAAACATGTACATCATATTTGTCACGTTTGACGTGTCCCAATTTGATACATTCGGATTTGCTGCCTCTGTCCACCAAAACATGCCATACATATTAGTTACGTTGGATGTGTCCAGCTTATCACAGCCGTTAACAGTTCCCTTAAATCCTTTAAAAAATGTACTGCTATTTTCCGATAACGATATGCCGACTGATTGAAAATTAATCGTCTTTACATCATCGACTTTATACCAAGACAAACCTATCTGATCATCAATACTCCCACTTAGGGCAACCACCATCTCAATCCACTTCTATTTTTTATTTTATTTTCTTTTGCACCTTCTTTTCCCCTGCCAAACTTGTTATACAATTGTTTCTTCTTATCTTTACCTGCTTCTACCTTAGAAACAGCCGACTTTTTGCCACTTTGCTTAGAAGCCTTGTTTTCAGCTGCAAATCCGGGCACAATGACCGTTACTACCAGCATTATGCTGAGCATACATGAAACCGTCTTAGCTGCAGCTCTCGCTGTGCCCGAGCCTTTTTTTGCTCATCATTAACTTTCTCATCTCACTCCTCCCGTGACTTTTCTAACGATAACAAATGTAGCCTTTTAAGATGCGACGTATTACGAAACTATTTAATAAGCTTCTTTATTTGAATGCCGTAATGCTTCTTACCCTTTATCTTCTTAAAGCCTCTAAAGTACAAGAAACCCTTTCCTCGCCTCGGCAGCACTATCTTTCCTACGATAAAGCCCTTCAGCTTCTTCCTGCCCTTCTTAAGCTTTATCTTCCTTACCTTGCCCCTTATAACTACCTTCGCTTCATAGCCGCTTGCCGCCTTTGAAGGTCTGAACCTGAAGGTTAAAACACGCACCTTGATCCTCTTTCTGCCCTTCCTTATCTTCTTAACCCTTACTTTCATTTTAAGCTTAGGCACTTCGAGCTTGTATACGGCATACGCCGTTACATCTTTATCTACAACGGTATTTTTAATGATATTAGGCTTTGTGGCTTTTGCATTCTTTGCCCAGCCAACACATACATGCTCCTTTTTCGTAGGTTTTTGACTTGGAAACCTACCGCCGCCGGCATTAAATGCCTTGCCTTTCTCTACTATTTCATGATTAAACCAACATTCAGTATCTCCACCGTTTTTATCGAATGTCACACCTACGTATTTATCTTTACGATAAACATGATATACAGCTTCTTTATCATCTGCTGCATTTATCACATAAGCACTTTCCATACCACCAAAATTCTGATTTTCTTTCTCAATAGTTACAGGATCACCTTTTTTAAGTCTTATTATTTTAAAATCATAATTACCCCCTTTTACAATTGTACCTAAGCCTGCAGGAGTTTTTAGATATTCTAAAGCTTCACAACCGTCAAACATATGTCCGGACTGTAAGGTGCCATTTGATCCGTCTTTATTCAGCTTCCATTTGCTGAGATCCGCTTTTTTAATTCCTGAACCGCTGAACATATCTTTCATATCAGTCACGTTTGATATATCCCAGTTCGATACGTCGGGATTTGCTTTTTCCGCACCTTTAAACATACCACTCATATCAGTCACGTTTGGAGTATTCCAGTTTTTTACATTAGGTGTTGCATTGCTTGCAAAATAAAACATGCGAGACATATTTTCCACCTTTGATGTATCCCAGTTTGATACTTCGGGATTTGCAGCTTTTGCTTCCTGAAACATTTCATACATATTAGTCACGTTTGAAATGTTCCACTTCGATACATCGGGGTTCGCTTTTTCCGTACGAAAGAACATGCTTTGCATATCGGTTACGCTTGAAGTATCCCAGTTTGAAACATCAGGATCTGCATTACCCGCTCTATCAAACATACCTTTCATGTTTGTCACATTGGATGTATTCCATTTCGATACATCGGGATTTGCACTTGCCAGTAAAAACATGCCTTCCATATCGGTAACCTTTGAAGTGTCCCAGTTAGATACATTAGGATCTGCTTTTGCCGTCCACCTAAACATAAACGACATGTTGATAACGTCGGATGTATTTAGCGATTCGCAACCATAAATTTCCCCTTTAAAGAATCTGAAAAAGGTGCTGCAGTCATCAGGCAGACTTATACCTGCTGTGTGAAATTTAAGCCTTCCTACATTCACCTTGCCCCAGTTTAATCCGTCTGCATTGTGAACTCCACCTAGAGCCACTACCATATCTATCCACTTTTGGCGATCAATCTTCATATCCCCCGAAGTATCTCTCGCTAACACATTGATGTTGTTTTCAAGATCTCTCGTTGCCTTTACATTCCCCGACTCATTCAGATTAAATAACAGATTGCGTTTATTCTTAACCTTATCTTCCTTTGCACCTTCCTTACCCTCTATCGTCTTAGGCTTGCTAACAGCTTTTTTCTTCTTGTCTTTTTTGTCTTTACTTGATACATCTCGTTTAGACTCATTAGAGTTTGGTTTTTCTTTTTTGACGTAAGCAACTATCTTTTCCCCGCTTCGCTTAGAAGTTTTGCTTTGCCGCTTATGTAATGCTCCACTCTTTGCTATTTCCTTATCATCTTGCTTAGAAATTTTGTTTTCAGTCGCCAAGGCAGGCATAATAACCGTTAATACAAGCATAATGCTGAGCATACATGCAAACAACTTAGAAGTAACATTTAAAACTCTTGAACGTTTCCATCTCTTCTTTGAATTCTTCATCGCTACCTCCCAAACAACTTTTTAAAGACATCACTACTTTTGATTATAATATTATGAAATGTATGTGAAATCATAATCGGCAAATTTTTTCATATAAACATAAAAAAAATCAAATAACTCTACCTTAGAAAAACTTTGTTAGTAAATTAAACCATCTCACCTCGACAAAATATGGCTTTATAAGTAGAATAAACAAAACTCCCTCTTTAAGATTTCTTTGCATAAAATGATTTTCATAACAGAACTAGGAAATCCATTTTTAAAATAAAAGCATCAAAAAAACCTTCTTTACCGGATATTATCTATCCGATAAAGAAGGGCTTTTAAATTTTTATTTTACAGACTACCTAAATGGCTTATTGCAGAAGGTAACTAATACTATTTAACCGACTTTTTTCTCTTTGCTCTACGATGTGCAAATAAAAACAATAACCCACAAATTACAATAACCACTGAACTTTCAACCAACGATATTAAATACGCTTGCGCTGTAGTGTCACTAATCCCGAAAGCCAAAGTTGGGGGTTTTATCTTCAACATCGCCAATATCACCAATGCGATAACATTAGTAATAAATATAAACAATAGAAATTTGTAAAATCCTTCTTTGAAAATCTCTTTCCCATTTTTTTTACTTGACATTTTTAAGCTCCTGATCCCTCGTAATATAACCACTATTTTTCCCACCATTACGCCAATACTTTATATTATAGACTTCAATATGTTTCTTTTTCTTTTTTACCCTCTTTGGAATTTTCCTCTACTTTTGTCATAGTCATAAAACCGTTGCAAAATTTTGGAAAATCAATTTTAATATTTTCCTCTTCTCCAAAGCTAAATGCTGATTCAATACTACACCAAACAATCATTAGCTGGATATATCAGCAAGTCTATTCTACTATTTTTTTACAAGAATCTCTATTTTTTTGATTTTTAAATTCAATTTTCAACTGTTTTAGTACCTGAAGATCAATACATGTCATAATCTATTAAAAAAGCTATCTTTTTTTGTGAACTCACAAAAATAAATCTATATCTCCATAAAACATAATCAAGCCTTAAAAATTATTATAAGGTTCATCGCCATCTCCCTCCCCCGGGGGCTCTCACCACAGAATGGCCACATGTCCGTCATTCTATAACAAAAGGGAGGCATTCGCCTCCCTTTTACTGAAGTTCTATAAAAGCTATTAACATCTGCAGATATTATGTGACAAGTTTTTATGAATGTAAAGCACTATTCAACAATGTCTACTGTCACGGTAAAATCTTCCGCTACTCAATAATACTTGCTACTACTCCGGAACCTACCGTTCTACCGCCTTCTCTTATCGCAAATCTGAGTCCTTCTTCGATCGCTATCGGTGTGATCAGCTCTATTTCCATCTGTACGTTGTCTCCCGGCATGCACATCTCTGTACCTTCAGGTAGCTTAAGGTCTCCTGTTACGTCTGTAGTTCTAAAGTAGAACTGAGGTCTGTATCCGTTAAAGAACGGTGTATGTCTTCCACCTTCTTCCTTCTTTAGCACGTATACCTCTCCCTTAAACTTAGTATGTGGGTTGATAGTGCCTGTTGCAGCCAATACCTGACCTCTCTTAATCTCTTCTCTTTGTACACCTCTTAGTAGCGCTCCTATGTTGTCTCCTGTCTCCGCCTTGTCGAGTAGCTTCCTGAACATCTCTATTCCTGTTACTACTACCTTTCTTCTCTCTTCTGTAAGACCAATAAGCTCTACCTCTGCTCCTACTTCGAGTGTTCCTCTCTCTACTCTTCCTGTTGCTACCGTTCCTCTTCCTGTGATTGAGAAGATATCCTCTATAGGCATTATGAACGGCTTGTCGTTATCTCTTTCAGGCTCAGGAATGTATTCGTCTATCTTTTCAAATAGCTCTACTATCTTATCTCCCCATTTGCCGCTTGGATCTTCCAATGCCCCAAGCGCTGATCCTCTTATTATCGGAGTGTCGTCTCCCGGGAAGTCGTACTGGTCGAGTAATTCTCTTACTTCCATTTCAACTAGATCAAGTAGCTCTTCATCATCTACCATGTCGCACTTATTTAGGAATACTACGATGTACGGTACACCTACCTGTCTTGAAAGCAGGATGTGCTCTCTTGTCTGTGGCATAGGTCCGTCTGTAGCTGCTACTACCAAGATGGCTCCGTCCATCTGCGCTGCTCCCGTGATCATGTTCTTTACATAGTCTGCGTGTCCCGGACAGTCTACGTGTGCATAGTGCCTGTTAGGTGTTTCGTATTCTACGTGTGAGGTCGCTATTGTGATTCCTCTTTCCTTCTCTTCAGGCGCCTTATCTATCTGATCAAATGCTACTGATGATCCCAGCTGATACCTCTCCTGCAACGTCTTTGTGATTGCCGCTGTCAGTGTTGTCTTTCCGTGGTCTACGTGACCTATCGTTCCTATGTTAATATGCGGTTTGGTTCTCTCAAATTTTTCCTTTGCCATCTCTTCTTTCCTCCTTATTTTTTGTTACTTACTACATTTTCTACCATACTGTCAGGCAGCTTTTCAAAATGATCAAACTGCATAACATAGATACCTCTACCCTGAGTTTTTGAACGAAGTGCCGTAGCGTATCCGAACATCTCAGCAAGCGGAACAAATCCCCTTATAGTGGACATTCCGTTCTTAAGTTCTGAACCTTCTATCCTTCCTCTTCTTGAGTTAAGGTCTCCGATTACATCACCCATATATTCTTCCGGAACATTCACTTCTATCTTAAACGTAGGCTCTAGTAAAACCGGTTTTGCCTGCTTTACAGCCTCTCTAAATGCCATACTTGCAGCGGTCTTAAACGCCATTTCGGATGAATCCACTTCATGATACGAACCGTCGTAAAGCTCCACACCGAAGTCCACTACAGGATATCCCGCAAGCGGCCCTACCTGCATAGCCTCCTTGATACCGTCTTCAACCTTAGGTATATATTCCTTAGGTATGGCACCACCGACGATGGTACTCTTAAATTCAAAGCCTTCTCCCGGTTCTCTAGGGTACATCTTGATCTTGACGTGACCATACTGACCTCTACCACCGCTCTGCTTTGCATACTTGTGGTCTACATCAGAGCTTGCAGTGATTGTTTCCTTATATGAAACCTGCGGCTTACCGACATTCGCCTCAACGTTAAATTCTCTCATGAGCCTGTCTACGATAATTTCCAAATGAAGCTCGCCCATGCCGGCTATTATGGTCTGTCCCGTGTCGCTGTTTGTGTAGGTCTTAAACGTAGGGTCTTCTTCCGCAAGCTTTGCTAGCGCAACACCCATCTTGTCCTGACCTGCCTTTGTCTTAGGCTCAATAGCTATCTCTATTACAGGGTCCGGGAATTCCATGGATTCTAGGATTACCTCGTGCTTTTCATCGCAGAGCGTATCCCCCGTCGTAGTATCCTTAAGACCTACTGCAGCTGCAATATCACCGGAATAAACAGTGCTTATCTCTTCACGTTTGTCCGCATGCATCTGAAGTATACGCCCTATTCTCTCCTTCTTACCCTTGGTAGCATTAAGAGCGTAGGATCCTGAATCCAACTTTCCTGAATAAACCCTGAAAAATGCAAGCTTACCTACATAAGGGTCTGTAATTATCTTAAATGCAAGTGCCGAGAACGGTTCGTCATCGCTTGCAGGTTTTTCTATCTCTTCACCTGTAGCCGGATCAACACCCTTTATTGCAGGTACATCAAGCGGTGAAGGCATGTAATCAACCACTGCATCCAATAAAAGCTGAACACCCTTGTTCTTATATGCAGAACCGCACATAACAGGTATCATCTCATTTGCAATCGTGGCCTTTCTTATAGCCCCCTTCATCTCATCTAAAGTAAGCGGCTCGCCGTCTAAGAACTTGAGCATAAGCTCTTCATCAGTTTCTGCGATGGATTCGAGCATCTTTTCACGCCATTTTTCAGCTTCTTCTTTAAGCTCTTCAGGAATATCGGTAACATCAATTTGTTTTCCCTGATCATCCTTATATATATGAGCCTTCTGTGTAAGCAGATCTATAACCCCTACGAAGTCCCCTTCCTTACCTATAGGAAGCTGAATTGGAACGGCATTTGCCTTGAGCCTTTCCTTTATCATAGATACTACATTGTAATAGTCCGCACCCGTGATATCCATCTTGTTTACGAATACCATTCTAGGTACGCCGTATTTTTCCGCCTGTCTCCACACGGTCTCAGACTGTGGCTCTACACCGCCCTTAGCACATAACACCGTAACTGCGCCGTCAAGTACTCTAAGTGATCTTTCCACCTCTACGGTAAAGTCTACGTGACCCGGAGTATCTATTATGTTTATTCTGGTATCCTTCCAAAATGCAGTGGTAGCTGCAGAAGTGATCGTGATTCCTCTTTCCTGCTCCTGATCCATATAGTCCATGGTAGCAGCACCTTCATGAGTTTCACCCAGTTTGTGAGTCTTTCCGGTATAGAACAAAATACGCTCTGTAGTAGTAGTCTTACCTGCATCGATATGCGCCATTATTCCAATATTTCTTGTCTTTTGAAGTGAATAACCTCTTCCCACTATATCTTCCTCCTTTCCTATTTTCTAACTACCAACGGAAATGAGCGAACGCCTTGTTTGCTTCTGCCATCTTGTGAGTGTCATCCTTCTTCTTTACAGATGCTCCTGAATTATTTGCAGCATCCATAATCTCCTTAGCAAGCCTTTCAGACATTGTCTTCTCGCCCCTTAACCTTGTATATTTTACTAACCACCTTATTCCTAAGGTTTTCTTTCTTTCAGGTCTTACCTCTACAGGAACCTGATAATTTGCACCACCTACACGCCTTGCCTTTACTTCGAGCTCGGGCATTATGTTCTTCATGGCGTTTTTAAACACGTCCAATGCATCCTTGCCTGTTTTATCCGCAACATAATCAAAAGCTGTATACACTATAGACTGTGCAACACCTTTTTTACCATCAAGCATTATTCCGTTGATAAGCTTTGCAACATCAACGCTTTGATACACCGGATCAGGTAATACTTCACGCTTCGGTACATTTCCTTTCCTTGGCACTTCTCTTCCCTCCTTTGCCATAAGGGCAACTGCCCCCAGCAATATAACTTCTTCACCCCTTAGGGATTACTTTTATGGAATATTCCATAAATTCGGTACTCTACATTTTCATGCAGTGGTGCTGATAATGTACCCTCATACATTCGGGTAACCAATATTATCGGCACGTAAAACCGGACCTATTTCTTCTTAGGTAACTTCGCACCATACTTCGAACGTCCTTGAGATCTGTCATCTACGCCCGCAGTATCAAGAGTTCCTCTTACGATGTGATATCTTACACCCGGCAGATCCTTTACCTTGCCGCCACGTATAAGTACTACACTGTGCTCTTGTAAGTTGTGTCCGATTCCCGGAATATAAGCAGTTACTTCAATTCCATTTGTAAGCTTTACCCTGGCTACCTTTCTAAGCGCTGAATTAGGCTTCTTAGGTGTTACGGTTTTGACAGCTGTACAAACACCGCGCTTTTGAGGTGATTTTACATCACTTGTAGTCCTGTTTATAGTGTTTAAACTCTTTAGCAGCGCCGGTGAATTCGATTTTGCTTTACTGCTCGTTCTTCCTTTTCTTACCAGCTGATTGATTGTAGGCATCTTCTTCTCCTTTCCGCCTCATATCAGTTACCCCAATGTACTGATTTTTCAAATAACTGTGCGCATTGGGCTTAGCGCACCGCTGTATATAATAACATCTGACATTTTTACTGTCAAACACTACTATCCTGTAATGAGATCTAATCTTCCACCACTATATTGTCTTCTTTTACGATCTCTATCTCCACATCCTCATCTACAACTTCCGTAACGATATTTTTTCTTTCCTCATCTTCCATTTTTATATTCGCATCGAAAGAATAGAGGCTTTCCTTTTCTTCATCGAGCTTTCTCTTATGCTCTTCATAGGCTTCCATGAATACTTCATTCACTCCATAATCAAGGCCGATGTTTTTGTATCTCTTCATGCCTGTGCCTGCAGGAACGAGCTTTCCAACGATAACGTTTTCCTTAAGACCTTTAAGCCTATCCTTCTTGCCCTTGGTTGCGGCATCCGTAAGCATCCTTGTAGTTTCTTGGAAAGATGCCGCTGAAAGGAATGAATCCGTTTCAAGAGATGCCTTTGTAATTCCGAGAAGCACTCGCTTTGATGTGGCCGCTTTCTTTCCTTCTTCCTTCGCTTTTTTATTTGCGTTGTTTATTTCAGAAAGTGCATACAAGCCGCCCGGCATCAAATTCGTATCTCCTGCAGTAATTACCCTTGCCTTTGATAGCATCTTGCTTACGATCACTTCTATATGCTTGTCGTTTATGTCTACACCCTGCTGCTTGTAAACCTTTTGAACTTCCTTAACGAGATAATCATATACACCCGTTACGCCAACATGCTCTAGAATATCTTCAGGATAGAGCGGACCTTCCGTAATGTTTTGCCCGGCCTTTACTTCATCGTCTTTTTTTACGGATAGCCTTGCGCCATAAGGAATTTCATACCTCTGTTCTTCTTCACCGCTTACGATCACCTCAAACTTGCCGTCGCCCTGCCTTAATATGTCGGTAACCTTTCCATCCGCTCTGCAGATCTCTGCAAGTCCCTTAGGCTGTCTTGCTTCAAACAATTCCACTACCCTAGGAAGACCCTGAGTTATATCGCTACCCGCTACACCTCCTGTATGGAAGGTTCTCATTGTAAGCTGCGTTCCGGGCTCTCCGATAGATTGGGCAGCCATTATTCCTACAGCTTCACCTCTGTTTACCTCTTCTCCCGTTGCAAGGTTTCGTCCATAGCATTTTGCACAAACGCCTGTCTTGCATTCACAGGTCATAACGGATCTTATTTTCACTCTTTCTATTCCTAGCTTTTCTATCCTTTTCGCATCGTCATCGCTTATTTCATCATTTTTAGAGGTAATGATATTGCCGTCGCTATCCAAAATATCTTCTGCGGCTGTTCTTCCTGTTATACGCTGAGCGAGCGGCTCTATCACCTGCTTGCCTTCTGTGAACGCTTCTACATATACGCCTTCATCCGTATTACAATCTTCCTCCGTAACGATTACGTTGTGGGAAACATCTACAAGCCTTCTTGTGAGGTATCCTGAGTCCGCCGTTCTAAGTGCCGTATCTGCAAGACCCTTCCTCGCTCCGTTTGTAGATATGAAGTACTCGAGTACTGAAAGCCCTTCTCTAAAGTTTGCCTTTATAGGAATCTCTATGGTTTTACCTGTAGCATTTGCCATCAAACCACGCATTCCACCGATCTGTCTTATCTGGTTCTTGCTTCCACGGGCTCCCGAGTGTGCCATTATGTATAGGTTGTTCAGCGTCCCGAGGGAATCCATAAGAGCATCTGCGACATCGTTGGTAGCCTTATCCCAGATGTTTATTACCTTGCCATATCTCTCTTCCTTTGAATATAGACCGTTTTCGAATGCTTCGTCACACTTGGCAACTTCATCTTCCGCCGCATCTATTATGGTCTTCTTAGCCTCAGGTATTTCCATATCGGATATACTTATTGTAATTGCCCCAAGGGTTGAATACCTAAAGCCCATTTCCTTGATATAGTCGAGCATTATAGCGGTCTTAGTATTTCCGTGCTTCTTGTAACACTTATCTATGATCTCCCTCAACTTATCCTTAGCGCACAGGAAGTCAACTTCAAGTGCATATGGATCTTCTTCGCGATTCACAAATCCGAGATCCTGAGGAATCTTTTCGTTTAAAATAAACCTTCCTACTGTAGATTCTACAAGCTTTCCGCTCTTATCATCCTTATTTAGATGACGTCTTACCTTTACCTTTGCATGTATGCCCACTATGCCCTCCATGTAAGCCATGAGCATCTCTTCGTGGTCTGAGAAACACTTGCCGTCACCCCTTTCCGCTTCAGTATCTCTTGATTCTATTCCGCCATGAGTAAGGAAGTAGCTTCCCAGAATCATATCCTGAGTCGGAACGGTAATAGGTGAGCCATCCTTCGGAGCGAGAATGTTATTTGTTGAAAGCATTAAAAATCTTGCTTCCGCCTGTGCTTCAAGCGATAACGGCAGATGCACAGCCATCTGATCTCCGTCAAAGTCTGCATTAAATGCGGTACATACCAGAGGATGAAGCTTTATAGCCTTACCTTCTACCAAAACCGGCTCAAATGCCTGTATACCCAGTCTGTGAAGGGTCGGTGCTCTATTCAGCATAACAGGATGTTCTTTGATTACATCTTCCAGCACATCCCATACCGCATCATCATATTCTTCCACCATCTTCTTGGCAGATTTGATATTTATAGCGAGTCCCTCCTCTGTGAGCTTCTTCATTATAAATGTTTTGAATAGCTCCAATGCCATCATCTTAGGTAGTCCGCACTGATAAAATTTAAGCTCGGGGCCTACCACGATTACCGATCTTCCTGAATAGTCTACACGCTTTCCAAGCAGGTTTTGCCTGAACCTTCCTTGTTTACCTTTAAGCATGTCTGAAAGCGATTTTAAAGGTCTTCCGCCGGATCCCGATACCGCTTTGCCTCTCCTGCCGTTGTCTATCAGTGAATCCACAGCCTCCTGGAGCATCCTACGCTCATTCCTTTGAATAATGGCCGGCGCTCCCATATCTATGAACTTTGACAGTCTGTTATTTCTGTTTATCACTCTTCTGTAAAGATCGTTTAAATCCGAGGTGGCAAACCTGCCGCCGTCGAGCTGTACCATCGGTCTCAGATCCGGTGGGATTACAGGTATAACATCGAGTATCATCCATTCAGGTTTGTTCCCTGAAGATCTGAAAGCTTCCGCAACCTCAAGCCTTCTTGCAAGCTTCGTATGCTTTTGACCGCTGGTGCCTTCTATCTCGCCCTTTATTTCCTTGACTATTTTTTCAGGATCTACATCCCTTAGCAATTCCTGAATCGCGGCTGCACCCATCTCCGCTCTAAATTTTTTCTTAGACTTTGAACCTGTAGCAGTTTCGCTGGCCGCTCTGAATTCTTCCTCGCCTATAACGTCCTTATAGTTGAGCCCTGAATCGCCGGGCTCAAGTACAACATAGCTTGCAAAATACAATACCTTCTCAAGGTTCTTAGGCGGTATATCGAGCAATAAACTCATTCTGGACGGAACACCTTTGAAATACCAAATGTGTGAAACCGGCCCCGCCAGCTTGATGTGACCCATTCTTTCACGCCTTACATCTTTTTTTGTAACTTCTACACCACACTTATCGCAGACTATGCCTCTGTGCTCTCTCTTTTTAAACTTTCCGCAGCTACATTCGAAGTCCTTTGCAGGTCCGAATATCTTTTCACAAAAGAGTCCGTCTTTTTCCGGTTTCAGCGTTCTATAATTTATAGTCTCGGGCTTTGTAACTTCACCCCTTGACCATTCCAATATTTTTTCCTTTGATGCAAGTCCTACTCGCAGGGACTCGAATTCTTTTACCGTTTCTTTTTCCTTTTCAAATCTTGGCATACTGAAATCTCCTCCCTACTATTCGATAATATCTTCATCTTCTTGTAATTCTTTTATTTCCAGGCCTTCCTCCGTAGCTTCCGCTTCGTCTACATCCTCTTCTTCATTTTCATATAGCTCTTCCGCTTCTTTTTCAGCCTTTTTTCTTGCTTCATTATCCACCTTGTTTTCTATAGAGGTAAATGAACTCCTGCTTCCGGCATCTCTTATGGACACTTCATTATCCATTTCATCATACGCCTTTACGTCTATACCGAGACTCTGAAGTTCTTTTACAAGCACTCTGAATGACTCAGGTAATCCCGGTTTTGGAATGTTGGTTCCCTTAACGATGGCCTCGTGAGTACGCACCCTTCCTTCCATATCGTCACTCTTAATGGTAAGTATTTCTTGCAATGAATGCGCCGCACCGTAGGCCTCAAGAGCCCACACTTCCATCTCTCCAAATCTTTGTCCGCCGAACTGCGCCTTACCGCCTAGCGGCTGCTGCGTTACAAGCGAATAAGGTCCCATGCTTCTTGCATGAATCTTATCATCTACGAGATGATGAAGCTTCAGCATATACATATACCCTATGGTTACAGGGCTGTGAAATCTTTCTCCGGTTCTACCGTCTCTAAGCCATACCTTGCCGCTTTCATCATAACCGTTGCTTCCTAGAAGTTCGATGATGTCGTTTTCTGTAGCTCCATCAAATACCGGCGTGGCTATATGCCAGCCTTTTTTCTTTGCAGCAAGCCCGAGATGCACTTCAAGCACCTGTCCGACGTTCATACGGGAAGGTACGCCCAGCGGATTGAGCATCACCTGAAGCGGAGTGCCGTCCTCAAGGAAAGGCATATCTTCTTCCGGTAATATCTTGGAAATTACACCCTTGTTACCGTGCCTGCCTGCCATTTTATCGCCAACGCTTATCTTTCTCTTGGTAGCCACATAACAGCGAACCATCTTGTTTATTCCGGGTGCCAATTCATCCTTATCTCGCTCAAATGTTCTTACATCTACAACTATTCCGTTTTCTCCGTGAGGTACCTTCTTAGATTCGTCACGAATATCTCTGGCTTTTTCACTGAATACGTGCCTCATGAGATTCTCTATAGGCGTAGGCTCGGTTTCACCCTTTGGCGTTACCCTACCTACCAGGATGTCTGAAGACGAAACCTCCGCACCTACGTGTATAATTCCATTTTCATCCAGCCTCTTTAATTTTTCTTCCGAACAATTCGGTATATCTCTTGTAATTTCCTGAGGTCCGAGCTTGGTATCCCGTGCCTCAACCTCATACTTTTCTATATGTACGGATGTAAGCACATCATTCATTATCAACTTTTCATTTAAAATGATAGCATCCTCGTAATTATAGCCTTCCCAAGTCATAAATCCTATAAGGAGGTTCTTTCCTAAAGAAATCTCTCCGTTGCTCGTAGACGGTCCGTCGGCTATTACTTCACCCGCTTCTACCTCTTCTCCAACCTTTACTATAGGTTTTTGATTTATACTGGTGCCTTGGTTTGACCTTTTAAACTTAAGTAGCTTGTATTCGTCCTTCTCATTGCCTTTATTACGTTTTATGATTATTCTATCCGCATCCACATATTCAACCACGCCGGGTTCTTTTGCTATTACTACAACACCTGAATCCTTAGCGGCCTTGTGTTCCATTCCCGTTCCGATTATAGGAGCTTCCGTAATCAAAAGCGGCACAGCCTGCCTCTGCATGTTTGCTCCCATAAGTGCTCTGTTTGCATCGTCGTTTTCAAGGAAGGGTATCATAGCGGTAGCCACGGACACTACCTGCTTTGGAGATACGTCCATGTAATCTACATTGTCTCTATCCTCAAGGTCTATTTCGCCGTTTGCGCTCCTCGCCGCAACCTTTTTATTTACAAATTTACCCTTGCTGTCAAGCGGTTCATTTGCTTGGGCTATGATTACTTCTTCTTCCTGGTCTGCCGATATATACTCTATCTTGTCCGTTACTTCGCCCTTGCCTTTTTTTACAACCCTGTATGGAGTTTCGATAAATCCGTATTTGTTGATTATCGCATAGGTGGTGAGCGAACCTATAAGACCGATGTTTGGCCCTTCAGGCGTTTCTATCGGACACATTCTCCCGTAATGAGAATAGTGAACGTCCCTCACCTCAAATCCGGCTCTGTCCCTCGACAATCCTCCGGGCCCCAATGCCGAAAGCCTTCGCTTGTGGGTGATCTCAGCAAGCGGGTTGTTTTGATCCATAAACTGCGAAAGCTGTGAGCTTCCAAAAAACTCTCTTATTACAGCCGTTACAGGTTTAATGTTTATGAGCTTATTCGGCTTTATCTTATCTTCATCGCTCGTAGTCATACGCTCTCTTACAGTTCTTTCCATTCTTGCAATTCCCACTCTGAACTGATTCTGTAAAAGCTCGCCTACCGTCCTTAGCCTTCTGTTTCCGAGATGGTCTATGTCGTCGAGCTTTCCTATGCCGTGATCAAGCCCTAGTATATAGCTGACGGATGCGAGGATATCACCAGACATAAGCTGCCTTGGTGCGAGCACCCTCTTGTAGTCTTTAAATATCTCAAACACCTTTTCTTTATTCTTCTTGGTAAGGTTATCTAATTTCATTCCCTTAAGCTCATCTTCTACCAGCTCCTGAAACGCAGGATAGTAAACACCTTCTCCGAGTCCGAGTTCATCCGCCTCATCTTCTGTCATATCAACATGAGTCGTAATATCTACGAATTGATTTCCCACAACGGCTACAACATCTTCGCTGTCAGGAAGGCTCACCTTTACGGAAAATACACCTGCATTTTGAATCTCCAATGCCTTTTCCTTGCTTATCTCCTGACCGCTTTCAAGCAATATTTCTCCGGTATCAGGCGCTATGACATCCTCATGCGCAATAGTGCCTACAACTCTATCTGCAATGCCAAGCTTTTTGTTTATCTTATACCTTCCTACCTTCGCAAGATCATACCTGCTCGGGTCGAAATACGTGCTCTCAAATAAACTCGTAGCACTCTCTTCCGTTGCAGCTTCTCCCGGCCTCATCTTTCTGTATATAGCCTTGATCGCCTCGTTCTTGTTTCTTGTTTCATCCTTTTCCAGCGTGTTTAAAAGCCTTTGATCCTCTCCAAACATGCCGAGAATTTCCTTGTCGGATTCATAACCTATGGCTCTTAAAAGAGCAGTCATAGGAAGTTTCCTGTTTCTGTCTATCTTTACGTACAATATCTTGGAAGAATCCGTTACATATTCAAGCCAAGCTCCTCTATTAGGTATCACCGTCAAGTTATAAAGCGTGGTATTTGACTTATCGAGCTCCGATGCAAAATACGCCCCGGGGCTTCTAACAAGCTGTGTTACAACTACTCTTTCCGCTCCGTTGTATATGAATGTACCTTTATCCGTCATCAAAGGGAAGTTGCCTAAGAAGACTTCCTCGCCCTTCTCCATTATTTCATTTGTCTTTTTATCTACAAGCCTTACCTTTACATATATAGCGGCTTCATAAGTTTTGTCTCTTTCCTTGCATTCCTGCTCGTCGTATTTTGAATTTTTATCTATCCTGTATGAATCAAAATATAATTCCAGATTGCCGGGATGATCTACGATTGGAGAAAAGTCCTCAAATATCTCTTGTAAGCCCTTCTCCAAAAACCACTTATACGAATCTGTTTGGATTTGTATCAAATTCGGCATTTCAGACTTTTCGTTAATCTTTGAAAAGGTCTGTCTTTCGCGTCTTCCCAGAGTTATTGGCTTTGGCATATTTATACTCCCTCTTCTTTAAAATAATCTTTCCGCAGACGACCATTATATCATAAATTCAACGTCTTTTGTTTAAAATGAGGGCGTTTTTTTGTTATGCTTCGCTTTTTATTCTTTGACCTTTACTTCTTTATATGTTTGCGGGCTGTAAACGGAATATTCATTATCACTCAAGATTATGGTCCCTTCCATCTTCTTCTTTTTGTATAGGTCAAACAATATTTTGGAGAGTTTTTTGCTTTTTGCCGCCTTGACTACAGCTTTGATTTCCCCTTTTATAACGAGTTTATCGTTGACGTAGGCTATAAGGTTTCCCTTATCCAAGTCAATTTTCTTATAAAAGATATTTCCGTTTTTCATGCTCGATAGGATATCCAAAAGCTCCTTTCTTTCTATCTTATCTTTAAGACCTATATATCTTCCTATTTTCTGATCGTCATTTATAAGACTCTTTGAAATCTCCGTGAAATTCTTTCTGGGAGAGCTTTTCTCAAGTATCACCCCATCTTCCGCCATGAGGTAGTACTTCTTCTTCCTTCGAAGAGAATTGCTGTTTGTTTTCTCAGGTAGCGCCAATATCGGCTCCCTCTCCTTTATTTTGATGGTGAGCTCATCCGGATATTTTTTTATTATCTCTATGCTTTTTAAATACACATCATTTTTAAATCCGGATAAAAAATCTTCCTTTTTTAGAAAGACCAAGCTTGTGCCCTCGGTAATCCCTGCCGCTCTGCAGATATCAGCCTTCTTTATGACAGAACCGCCCTTGAAATTAACGGTTTTTATGTAGAATTTTGAAGAGCGCAAAAAGAAAAAAACACCTACGGCAAGTACAGACGTAAGAAGTACGGCAAGGGAAATCTTCCTTCGCCTCTTGGCTCTTGCCTTTCTCAGCCTTATTTTCTTTTGTATCTCCAGTATTTTTTCGTAGGCTTCAGCCTCGTTATCGTTATATTCCTCTCTGGTGTGATCGTCAAGCAAATTATATCTCCTATTTATAGTTCTTTTATATACGGAAGATTGCGATATTTTTGAGCATAATCAAGACCGTAACCCACTATGAATACATCCTCCACTTCAAAGCCCTTATAATCAATATCCACAGGAGTTTTCCTGCCTTCCGGCTTATCAAGCAACGTACAGATGCTTATGGATTTCGGATTCATGTTTTTAAGATAGCTTTTAAGATAAGCGAGCGTTGTTCCTGAGTCAACTATATCTTCGACTATTATGACATCTTTGTCCTCTATCGCTATATCGATGTCTTTAATTATCTTAACCACGCCGGACGATTGTTCTTCATCGCCGTAACTGCTTATCGCCATAAAATCTATGGCAAGATCCAAGTCTATCCTCTTCATGAGGTCTGCCATCCACATCACGGATCCCTTGAGTATTCCTACAAGGATTATGTCTTTTCCTTGAAAGTCCTCAGTAATCTCCGCTCCTATTTCCTTTGCCTTTTTAAAAATTTGTTCTTCAGTAATGAGTACCTTCTCATCGCTCATCACTCACCTCCATTTTATATCTTCAAAAGAAATTTAAATCGTTCTCCTCATATCATTTCTTTATTAAATTTCATGTTTCAATTCATGCGCATCAGTTATTTTTATAAGTTCATTCATGAGTTCTTCCTTGCCTTGCCTCTTAAGCGCCGATACCGGTATGAACCTTACTCCATTTATATCATATTCATTTGACAGTATTTTTTTTACTATGCCGAGCTTTTTATTCACCTGCGATTTAGGTATTTTATCCGCCTTGGTGAGCACCACCGTTTTAAGCAAATTCATCTCTTTAAGATAGAGGCAAAGTTGCCTGTCTAAATCGGTAGGATCATGCCTGATATCTATGAGCGATGTTACGGCTATGAGGTTCTCTCGCTTCTCTATGTATGTCTCTATCAGTTTTGCCCATTTTTCCATCTCACTTCGAGGCGCCCTTGCAAATCCATATCCCGGTAAATCTACAATTCTGAAAGCATCATCCACATTATAAAAATTTATGGTGCGGGTTTTACCCGGTTTGCTACTTATATTTGCAAGACTCTTCCTGCCCGTAAGCATGTTTAACAGCGATGACTTACCTACGTTTGAACGTCCTGCCAAAGCAATTTCGGGAAGGGTTTCATCCGGGAACTGATCTACCCTGCCACACACAGCCTCAAGCGAAACATTATTTATATTCATAAATTCTCACCAACTACGCACAAGCTAGATGTTTGCATGGGCTTAAGCGCTCGCTGTCTTCTTCTTTCTCGTACGCTTCTTTTCCTCGATGTTTACGCTGATGCCCTTGCCCTCTATGATGTTTCTGCTGACCGTGCATTTTTCAATGTTTTTCGCACTCGGAATTTCAAACATAGCATCGCTTAAAGCCTCTTCCATTATGCTCCTGAGCCCTCTTGCACCTGTATTTCGTGAAATCGCTTCTCTTGCTATTTCTATTAAAGCGGAATTTTCAAACACTAGCTTTACACCATCCATCTTAAACAGCTTTTCATATTGTTTTACCAATGCATTTTTAGGCTCTGTCAATATCTTCACAAGATCGGTTTCGGATAACTTGTCAAGCGATACCTTCACAGGAACCCTACCTATAAACTCAGGGATCAACCCGTAGTGAAGCAGGTCTTCATGTCTTAAATCCGCATAGAGATTTTCAAGGTAGGCGTTCTCCTCCTTTGTATCGGATGCATTAAATCCGATGGCGCTGCCTCCCTGTCTTCTTTTTATAATTTTATCTAGACCGTCAAATGCTCCTCCACATATGAACAGTACGTCGGACGTATTGAAAGGTATCATCTCCTGCCCGGGATGCTTTCTTCCTCCTGTTTGGGGAACATTTGCCACAGTACCTTCTATGATTTTGAGCAATGCCTGTTGTACGCCTTCACCGCTTACGTCTCTTGTGATTGATCTGTTTTCAGACATTCTGGCTATCTTATCTATTTCATCTATATATATAATGCCTTTTTCAGCCTTAGGGATGTTGTAGTCCGCCGCCTGAATCAAACGCAGCAGTATATTTTCAACATCATCTCCTACGTAACCTGCTTCCGTAAGCGTGGTAGCATCCGCTATTGCAAACGGCACCTTGAGTATCTTAGCAAGCGTCTCTGCAAGCAACGTTTTACCGGAACCTGTAGGACCTATCATTATCACATTGCTCTTTTGTACTTCTACAGTCTTGTCTTCCGCCTTCTTATCCTTTTGTATTCGCTTGTAATGATTGTATACGGCGACCGCAAGCACCTTCCTTGCACGTTCCTGCCCCACTACATAGTCTCCTAAAATCGCATCGATTTCTCTTGGAGTCGGCAGTTTTTCATTTTTTTCTTCGCTTACCTTTTCCTTATTCTTAGCATCGTTTTCATTTTCTATTATCTGAAAACAGGCAGCTATGCATTCATCACAGATACACACGCCGTCCCCGCTTATGAGCCTGCTCACCTTGTCTTGGGGTTTGCCGCAGAATGAGCATACTAAATTGTTGTTTTCATCGTATTTATCCATCTTTACTCCTCGTCTCGGCTCTTGAGTACGCTGTCAATTATACCATAATCAAGCGCCTCATTCGCTGTCATATATTTGTCTCTGTCGGTATCTTCTTCTATTGTAGAGAGGTTTTTTGTGGTATGTTTTGATATGAGTCTGTTCAATTTGTCTCTAGTCTTTATTATGTGTTCCGCCGCAATTTTTATCTCGCTCGCCTGTCCTGAAGCCCCTCCCATCGGCTGATGGATCATTATTTCAGAATTCGGCAATGCAAAACGCTTTCCCTTCTCACCCGCAAGAAGCAGTACTGCAGCCATGCTGGCTGCCATGCCCACACATACTGTCTGTACCTGCGGTTTTATAAACTGCATTGTATCGTAGATAGCAAGCCCTGATGTAACATCTCCTCCGGGGCTGTTTATGTATATGCAAATGTCCTTCGAACTGTCTTCCGCCTCAAGGAACAGGAGCTGAGCTATTATGGAACTTGCCATATTGCTCTCTATCGGCTCTCCTATGAATATTATTCTGTCTCTAAGTAATCTTGAATAAATGTCAAACGACCTCTCGCCGCTTCCATCCTTTTCTATTACTATGGGTGTTAATGCCACTTTCGTCTCCTTTCACTACTTCCTCATGTTTGCTGCATCTTCACATGTATCTATATGTGTAAATGCCGCCTCAACCTTTTTCGTTAACTCTAGTGACTGTGATCATGGTCATGGTCGTGCTCGCAGCCACATGAGCAAGTGTTATTCTCTTCCTTTTCTTCCTTCTTTACCGCATCTATGAATTTTGCATTTTCATATAGGAAATCGAGCGCCTTTTGCATCGCTATATCCTTCTTTATATATTCTATTCCCTGAACCTTTATGATGTCTTCTATCTTATCTTCTTCCACCCCATATTGAGTAGCGAGAAGCTTGTATTTTTCTTTTACTTCATCTTCTTCAGCTTCAATATTTTCAGCCTTTACAACAGCCTCTACGAGCATGCGTGTCTTCACCCTGGATTCAGCATCGGGCTTCATACTGAGCTTGAGATCTTCCTTGCTGCTACCCATCATATTTACGTAATCATCCAGCGACACACCCTGCATTTGAAGATTCTGCGCCATTTCAGAGATCATGGAATCGACTTCCATCTTTATCAATCCGTCAGGTACATCCAAAGGGTTTTCCTTTATCAGCATCTCTATCGCCTTAGTTTTCATTTTGTTTTCGTCAGAAGCTTTAGCGCTTTTTTTCAATTCTTCCTTCTTTGCGTCGCGATATTCTTTAACCGTATCGTATTCGCTGATCTCTTTTACAAAATCATCGTCGAGCTTCGGTATTTCTTCTTCCTTTATTTCATTCACCTTAACCTTAAATACCACATCGGCACCTGCAAGATCCTCTGCATGATATTCCTTAGGGAAGGTGAGGTTTAAATCCTTTTCATCTCCCGCCTTGGTGCCGACAAGCCCTTCTTCAAAGCCGTCTATGAACGATTTGGAACCGAGTTTTAAAGAAAATCCTTTAGCGGTTCCTCCTTCAAATGCCACTCCGTCTTTAAATCCTTCGTAATCTATTACGGCGATATCACCGTTTTTGGCTTTTCTGTCTACCGGTTGAATTCTTGCGTTTTTCTTTCTTTCAAGCTCTATTGCTTCGTCCACGTTTTTCTTAAGTATCTTTGTGTTTACCTTTTCCACTTCAAGGTCCTTGTATTTTTTCAAAGTCACTTCAGGCATGATTTCAACTGTAATATCCGCCTTAAATCCCTTGTCCGCATCTATGTATTCAAAGTCAACCTTCGGCATATCAACGGGATCCAGCTCAAATTCATCAAGCGCCTTTGGATATTCATCCTTTATTAACAGATTCACGGCTTCATCGAAAAAAACATCCTTCCCGAACTTAGCTTCTATTATTTTCTTAGGTGCCTTGCCTTTTCTAAATCCGTCAACGCTATACCTGCTTTTATTCTTTTCATAAGCTTCCATGCATGCCTTTGCAAACTCATCCTTCGTGCATTCAAACGTTAGGTTTGCACTTTTTCCTTCTTTTGAAACCAATGTCTTTTTCATGAAATTTCCTTCCTCTTTACTTATCCGACTTTCTTTTTCAACCTATTTAATATACCATAATTTTTTGAATTTCCTCTATTACCGATGTATTTTCGCATTCCTTCTATAGCTAATCTTTCGGGTTCGGTCGTACCCAGCACTTTAACCTCAAGCGTCTTTTCGATAAATTCACTAAGCCCCTTAAGCATGGCGGTGCCACCAGCTAGTATTATACCATTTTTATATATATCTGCCACTACATCGGGAGGCGAATCACATAGATGTTTTTTTATCATTTCTACGAACCCGTTCACCACCGGGCTTACAGCTTCAGCTACGTCCCTTGATGTTACATTCATCCTGCTCGTAGTATCCGTCTTTTGATCCAAGCCAACCACCTGAATCTGCTCATTACCTGACGGATATAGGCTTCCTATATCCTTTTTTATAACTTCCGCCGTTTCATTATCCACAAGAAACCCGTATTTTGCATGTAAATTTCTTATGATGGCATTGTCTATGTCCGTTCCTGCAAAGTCAATCGCCTTCGCCGTTATAGTTCGCATTCCCATTACCGTCGATACATCGCTTATTCCGGCTCCCATACATACCGTCATCACAGCACCGTATGATGGATCGTCAAAGCCCATCGCCAGTGCTACTGCAACACTTTGCGGAATGAAGTATACCTTTCTTGCACCTGCTTGCTTCGCCGCTTCAAACAAGGCCTTTTCCTCTACATCGCTCAAAATCCCGGGCACACACAAAAACAGGTCAGGCCTTATGAATTTACTTCTTTCACTTGAATTCTTT
>ERZ772910.194-NODE-194-length-37458-cov-19.649119_pt1 | contig 37458 bp, 39 predicted proteins | sample MGYA00511357_ERZ772910 | MGnify/ENA primary metagenome ERZ772910 (study PRJEB29015, sample SAMEA2738096) | human oral metagenome | biome: human oral; feature: human-associated habitat; material: saliva | place: China | collected 2193 ... | reverse complement strand
AGTGCGTTTGCGCGCTGTTTTGGCCATTTTGCGCATTTTTGCGCATTTTTGGCCTATTTTTTAGCGCTGATTTTGGGGTCATTTTGGGGTCGATTTTTGACCGATTTTGAAGCCCAAAAAAGCACCCAAAAATGAGCCCTCGAAACAGCTCAACTCGGGGGTCTAATTTTGACCCCAAAAACAGCTCAACTACGGGGTCCAAAAAAGAGCCTATTTTTCACCCCAAAAAGAGCCTATTTCAGAGCTCAAAATGACTCAAAAATGACCTGATTTTAGTACTAAAATACCCCCAAAATACCCCCATAACCCACCAAAAAATGCTCAAAAATGAGCATAAAATAACCTAATTTTGCCCCCAAATACACTAAAAATGAGCTCAGGTCTCCAACCCGATGCAACCATATTGACCTTATTTCATTCTCAAAAGCATCTAAAGATATCCTCATGAGGACCTCGGCCTGTGGTACCGGGATATCTTTAAAATTTTTACAAAGCTCATAATCGCGCTCTACTGCGCTCAAATGTGCTCACCTATATAAATGTATCACCCGCAGGGAGATCGCGCGTCAGGGCGCGATTATGTGCGAAATAAGCTATGTTTACTTTTAGTCGTCCCTCCGGACTTTAGGAAAACTACCTATTTTTATGAATTTTGTGTGGAATTGTTCGAAAATATGGTGAATACCCACAAAAAAAAGGACCACCTTACGGTGGTCCTTGTAAAAAAAAAATGTAGTCTATGGCTATGGCTCAATCAGTCCCAAAATCTTGGTCTCCTTAATACCGACTACGTCTCCGTAGTCGATGGTCTTGATGCCTTCTTCGAGGTTATGGGCAGCGACATAGCACTTGCTCTTGGTGGTCTTGGTCTTGGCATTACCCTTCTTGTCAATCCCGAGGTCTTCGACTTCCTCGATACTCACCTCATAGATCTTCGTCTCAGGGTCAATCTCTCCGATAAAAGGAGCTTCCTTATGACTCAGGGTAATTACCCCTTCGATCCCGTAGTTGCGAAGTTCCTTGGTACACAAGGCTTCGGCCTCGGTAAAGGTCACTGCATCGACGAGGTACTGTTCCTTGTGGGGCTTGTCCTCGGAATTAACTATTACAGTTGCTAAAAAGTACATATTTCTTTATATTTTAATGTTTTTATTTCCACCGCAGGTGGCGAGGCACCTTAGGGTCTTTCGGTAGGTAATTCTCTCCGCCAGGAGCCATACATGTCCACCCAGTCGAGATTAGGCTCATCTCCGTTTAGCAGGTCCTCCACGGCCTTACGGAACTTATCATCCCGGAGGCATTCGAGGAGGAGGTATTTGAACTGATAGGTATCCATTATATACTATCTCCGAAGGAGCTATATCTGATCAAAAATCTCATCCAACGAAAGGTTCTCCGGAGCGAGGAGCTTGTAGTTGACCTTGATCTCATTCACATCACAGGGCTTCAGGTCGTACTTCACCATCTGGGTAAGGAGGGGCTCCGGGATAGTCTCCTCACTGATCCACACGAGGGTCTTGTTATAGTCTAACATTTCCCTCACGGCCTCGGGACGCGCACGGAAGTAATCGATTCCAGCAATCTCCTCCGCTATCTCATCAAAGCGATAGAAAAAGTTTTTTGAGTAACTGTTAATGATGGAGTCGTAGTACTTCTTGGAGAACCCGTACATCCTACCTTTTTTCTCCACCCTCACCACCGGTTTGATATTGTCGCCGGCATCCCCACAGAGGATTTTCTCCGTGACGATCTCAAAGGGGTTGATATAGGTGACCTTATCACAGCACCTCTCTATATTCTCCGTGTGTACGACCTCAAAACCCATGAAGTCCTCTAAGCCTTCTTTCTTGGCTGACTCGGGGAGGACCAACCCAGCCTTATCATTGTACCACGCGGTGAACCTCCCCCCGTCGATCTGAACGAGCTGTTGGAGGTCTCGGTCACTCGACCAGATAAGGGCATCGTCCCCGGAGGCATTGATCTTTCTCGACCAGTACCACATCCAGTCGTCCCCCTCGATCCGGTATTCTTTGGAGGTGGTCATATAGTTCGAACAGGTGTCGAAAAACTCCTCGAAGGTCTTATACACATAGGGGAAGTCCAGCTCACTCTTGGTCTTAGATCGGTTTCCCTTGTATTTGACTTCACCCAATTGGGGAGGCACGGGGAGTTCCTTTCTCCAGCTACCTCCGTCAGCCACCAACACGATATTAGTGATGGGAAACTTATACAACATTCCCGCGATAGACCGGGCAAGGAGCTCCTTGAAGTTCTTGGCAGACATCTCCTTTACCGCTTCCGGAGCATCCACATTCATTCCTTTTCCCAGGGCATACACCCTGCTAACCATTAACCAGTTGCCATCAATAAGCAGTACCATTTTTAATTTTATCCCAATACAGTTTGTTATACATTCCAAAGGAGCCGGTCCATTTGAAGGTCTTCCCTTCGTATTCAAATACCAGCCCCTCGAATATATTATCAAGAGTAGGGACAGAATAGTTAGGTACGGATACCATCTCCTCCATCATCCCGTAACCCTTACCCAGGGTGCTGTGGGCATGCTCCTTGAGATAGGAGCCAATACGCGTCACTATCTCTCGTACCGGCGTCGTACACTCGATAAACAGACTACCCAGTTTCTTGTCCAGGGCTCCGATGACCTCGGGGTTCTTGGAGAGGTCTTTAATATCCTTGAGGGTGACCTTGTTATCCCCGTGGTAGGTGTCCTCCCCAATCATTCGACGGAACATCAACTCCTTTACTATCAGGAGTTCGTCGTAAAGAAGTATATTAGAATCCCAGTGACGGTCGAACTCCTCTCGGTAGATCTCCCCGAAGGTTTTGTCGTCGCTGTGCGCTTTAGCGCTTTCAATCATCCCCTCTACGACATTCATATCCACTCCACACACTCGTACCTGATGGCCAACTACGAACTCCTTCGGCCAGGGGAACGACTCCACCTTCAGTGGGATAGTCCCTCCGGGGGTGGTTCCATCATCCAGGGTAATAGCATGAACAGCAAAGAACGGGGCATCGTATTTGATGATATTGGTAATGTCCTTGTAGACGATGTCCCCAATGACTCGTAGTTCGCCTCCACCAGTCTTTTTGAGCAGTTCTTGGACGGTGAGGAGTAGGTAAGGTTGGTTGATGAGGTTATAGGCTATCCAGAAGGCAATACCGGCATCTCTACCAGCATACTCCGACATGATAGCCGTACCATCAAGACCACCTCGGTCGATATGAGCCTTATTACGGATGAGGTGGAATTTCTTCGTCGTCTCGTTGAACCGGAACTGTACTCCGAAACCATCGATCTTCTCCGTATAGAGCCCATTTCGCACCATCTTCTTCAGGTCCGCCGGGGTCAGGGTGACATCCTCCCAGGGATGCTTCATATGTCCGCTTAGTCCTCCCATGTTTGTTTTAGTTTTTTTTTATATATCGCAAAGCGAGTTAGCTACTTAATGTAGATATCCCCTTACGGGGCTAGTCATATTTATGGATATATAGTAAAAGTGCTGCCATTTTTAACAACTGACCCCGGGAAATCCATTACAGATCTCCCAGGGTCAACCAAACAACAACAACATGAACAACAATAATGTGACTCCACTGAGATTCGAACTCAGGACCCGCGGGTTAAAGGTCCGCTGCTCTACCAACTGAGCTATAGAGTCGTATATAGCTATCCTACCTCAGACTGCGCACCGCTGCAGCAAAATATGGAAAATAGGTCTATTCCCAACAAGGGGTATTAAACTCCATCTCTACTCGACCAATGTCATCTGTCCAAAAGTCAATTCGTGGCATAATCTCCTTTTCGAATATCTCGATCTGCTTCTTCTTGAGGTACTCTCCGAAAAGGGCGTCTACCATCTTCTCTACCACGGGGTTAGCCGCGGGGATGTTAAAGGCCTCGTCGAGTTGGGTCTGTAGGGTCTTCAACTGGGCCTGGAGGCGCTCGATCTCACGGTCTCGCTTTTCTATAGCAAAGACCAGGGAGTTATGTGCGGAAATCACTCGAAGGTGATCCTCCTTACGAATAGGACCCTTTACATCAAAGGTCGAAATGGTTTTTAACTGTTCCATAAATTGGGAATTTTTTTGTTTGTTAATTATAATTAGGAAACCACCGCGTAAATTTTATACTCTTGGAGGTAACTATCCTTGAATTTGTGGTAGACATCTTGGATTACTTCATCCATAGTCCAATCGTCACTATATCTGCACCATTCTCCGAAGGAGCCATCACCGACTCGACCCCCAAGCTTACCTACGGTGAGTTCGAAATAGTCTACGTGGAAGTACACGCCGGCTACAGCCAGGATATACTCCATAGCCTTGATCTCGGTATCAAAGGTCCTGTGGACCCCCTCTGAGTTGTTGGTATAATCCAATACCACTCGGTCTCCATAGGTGACGATAAACTGTTCCATAGTCATATATAACAAAAAGGGGTAGGTTTTTTACCTACCCCCTTAAATTTATCCGAAGATTACCCAAAGATTACCCAAAGATCCCACGGAGCCACCAGGCAATACTACCAACGACTCCCAGAGCAATCAGAGTACCGAGACCAAACATCCCGGCGTGGATATAATCGATCTTCTTATCCAGTCGGATATACATCTCATCCGAGATACCGAAGAATCGGTCCAGCTTACGCTTCCAGTCTTCGACGATGAATACATCCCCACTCGCCAGGGAAACTTTCTTCATTCGCTGGATATTACCCATCTGGTTGACGCGGTAGTACTTCTCCGTGCCATCTTCCATCGTGATTTTCAGACCCTTACGGCCGTCGGAGTATCTAACAAAAGTTACCCCGGTCTGATTGACCCAGCTGAAGTAGATCTCCTGATTAGCCTTCACCGACTCAGGGTTGAGCTGGACTACCTTAATATCTTCCAGATTTTCAGGAACAAAGCCTTCGCGGGGGTTCCACGCACCACCCTTTTCCAGAGCACCGGACCACTGCTCCACTACATACACATACTTACTCATATCTATAAATTCATTAAAATACCAAATAATATCCCTAATCCATCACACCAGAGGTCTTTCTTATCCACTTTACCACCAGTGAAGGCATCGTACTTCTCCTTACCGTAGCCTATACCGAGGGTGAGTAGAGCAGCCAGCAACCATCCAAACATAAGCCAAAGGGTCTTGAAGAGGATGGCGGAGAAGATGACATGCAACAGACCATCTGCTCCGAGGTTTTTGTAGATCGTGATGGCTATTTGATCGATTTTTCGCATAGATTAGGGTTTATATATAAATAATCCGGGGGGTATATAAAAATTCACCCCCGACAAGCGAACCTGTCGAGGGTAAAAATAGTAGTTACGGTGAACTCACTAAGCAGTAAGGTAATCCTGAATGACTTCGAGAGCACTTTCAGCATATTCACTGAAGTCATAGAACTCCGAATCCGTCTCGGCGAAGTACTTCTCCAGGACAGCAACGACCACTCGTAGGGGGGCATTCTTGATCTTGTTATACTCGTCTACGGGTAGGTTTTCCGTCTTCGTGATGACCTTAGTCTTTTCATCAAAGACTTCTTCATACTCCTTGTGGAGGAGGTTAAGGGCTTCCGCAGCAAAGAAGGAGGATCCACCTTCATTATAGTCGAGGTCAGCGGCCTCAGCAAAACCGACAAATCGGTCGAGGACGAGGATAAGGTCTTCAGCCGACTTCAGGTCATTGGGCTGGAACTTGAACTTCTTACAAGCCTTGTCGAGATCGGTGAAGGCTTCATACTCACGGTACTCATCGGCGATGTCCTCCATATCGTCATCAAAACCGAGGGAGGTGAGGAGAGCTTCTCCGGGGTTCTTGTCGGCGATCCAGTCAATAGACTCGGGGAGCTTGCTCTCAGTGATGGGTTCCTGTGGAGCCTGCTCCTGAGTGGTGCTAAGCGCCTCTTGGAGAGTTTCTTTCAAACTTTTCATATATAGATATCTATTTTTTAATGGTGACCGGTGGGGGACTCCAACCCTCATAATACGTTTAGGAAACGTAGGCTCTATGCCGTTGAGCTAACCGGCCTTAAAACAGGACCGCGGGGAGTAAGGGTCTATTTAGCCCCTCTATGCGCACCTCTGTGGATGGGCGAACTCCCTTTGCGTACCCTGTATTTATTATATAAGAATTTACACCAAAAATTTTACTCGCGGTAGCCGGAGAAAGTCTTGGTGTTGGGGAAAGCAGCCTGAAGCTTAGATAGCTTAACTCGCTTCTTACCAACAGCCATCACCGTGACCTTATTCACCTTCGTCGTGTTGGTCAGGTCTCGCAGGTCGGGACAGTCGAGGAGCTCGAGCTCCTTAATCTCACCCGGGAGGTTCATAAGGGTGGTGAGACCTTTTGCCCCGTTGATAGTGAGCTTATCGACCTTGGATCCGTCGGCAAAAAGACCTTCGAGTTGGTTGAGAGTACAGTCAATAAGGGTGATCGTACCCTTCCACTTGGCGATATGGAGGTTGATGGGAGTGATATTCTTGAAGATGAGGTGACCCTCCCCCTCGATACCGTTGGGGGAGTAAGTCACTTTCTTGATACTTCCTCGGTTGTTCTTTTCCAACCAGTCTTTGTTGAGCTCGTTATCCAGAGCATCAAAGTCCGCGTCGAAAATACTCTCCGAGATGAATTGGTTCAATCCTCGCATAGTTAGAAACGATTGCGGTGACGACGGATAGACTCCCGGATAAGTCTCTCGCGACTGTCCTTGATCTCATCCAGTCCTTCGGTGATCTTATTCACCGGAACGATGGTGGAGAAGTCAATAGACTCCCAGAAACGGCTCACGGCGTCAGCAGAGGAGAAGTTATAGATCTGGGCCTTGCGAGCAATAGCTTCCTTGACCTCGGCAGAGGCGAGGTTATAGATAGGACGGATGTTCGCAGGCATACCTTCGAGGTAGAGGGGTTCGGTAGCCTTCTGTACCTCACGACCCATAGTAGGCTTCTTAATCTCCGTGCTCTCCAGCATGGCAATGACGTCGAGGATCTGGTTACGCTTGCTACTACCACTCTCGTTGATGAGCTGTTGGGCGTTGCTCGTTGCACTCTCCACGATAGAGGGCTTCACCTGTTCGTCGAAGTACTTCTCTACCGTAGGGGTATATTCCTCCACCACCCACTGCTGGAAGGCCTTGGCGAGGTCGTTCTTGCACCAGTTTTCAATCACTGGGGTGTACTCTTCCTTCATCCAGTTCTCCATGACGGGGACAAATTCCTCCACGATCCACTTCTGCGTACCTTCGGCGACCATCTGGATAGTCTGTTCCTTGGCCTCGTTGATACGGTCGGATACTTCGGTGAGGAGGTGCTCGGCGAAGTAATTATCCAATTCCTTGGTATACTCTTCCTTGACCCACTTTTCTGTGGCCATAGCCAGCGTATCACGACTTTCCTGAATCTTAGAGTCTACGGAGGTGAGGACCTCTTCCTTGACCCAACCTTCGACCTGTTCGGGAAGGGCCTTCAGAGCCCCTTCGTTGGCTGCTACCATAGCCTCCAGCTCCGCGACCTTCTTCTGCAGTTCGATGATGGTGTTATCCGAGGCCATTTGGGGGTCGTTGGAGCCGTAATCAGGACCCTCAGTAGGAACCGTGGGTTCTACAGGAGCTGGGTTTTCAATTGCGGGCTCCGCAGTAGCGTCCTCAGAGCTTTCCATAATGATACAGAAGTTGTCAAACTCTTCGGCCGACTGGTTCTCGTTGAGGTGCATACGAGCCTGACTGAAACCGGGAGTACCGACGAGGTCATAGGTGGAGAGGTTCTCCAGGGTGACGTTACCGTTCTTGTCAATACGACCCTGGGCACGCGAAGAGACGAAGAGAGGGAGACCACCTTCGACGATCTTCTGGGCAAGTTCCCCTTTAGGAGTGTTAAGAAGCTGAATAGTACCGGAGACGACCCCCTTCTCGTCGATGTTGATGTCGATGATCTTGTGGGAGATATTCTCCAGGGTAATGTTCATCGTGTCGGGGTGTTCGAGTTCCCCGGGGATACCACCATTTTCCTTGATGCGCTCTTGGAGGATCTTCACACACGACTCATAGTTCTTCTTTTCATAGACGCGGTGGTTATTATTGCGTACCCCGCATACGCCAAAGGTCCCGGAGAGGGTCATGAGCCCGTCTCTGCGACCAGTTTTGAGATCGCTGACCTTACCCAGCGTCTCGTAGACAAAACATTTATTCATTTAACTATATAGTTGTTTTATATATAATAATTGGTTTATTTTACCATATGGTTAGTTTTTAGCAGTTCAAATACCTTCTTATCCGGGTAAATATAGAGCTTGGAGAAGGTAGCAAAGTCCCCAGAGACAATAGCTTCGCGACATTTGGTAGCACTGATGTCCTCATCCGACCGGGGGATCTCCACCAGTTCAAACTCCGGGTCTAACCCAGCCTCTGCCCCGTACTTATCCACCATCCGGGCATAGTCCTTGTATCGATCCGTACCACAGAACCACGCTCGAATCCGCGAAGCGGCTGGCCAGCCCATCTGCGAAGCAGCTGGCTGCAAGCCCATCCCAGGGATGGCCTTGCCAATCTCCACAATATCCGCAGATTTGACCAGGACGATACGGAATCCCAGTTTTTTCATCGGTTCGGCATATAGGTCGAGGAGGAAACGACTGTCCCAGGGCTTACGCTCATCGGTCTTTTTAGTGTCAATCATACAAAGGACTGGTTCCAGTCCCTTCCTCTTGGCCTCCAGAATGAGCTTCAGATGACCTTTGGTAAGGGGTTGGAACCGTCCGACGATGATAGCAGGCTTTGCTGCTGTTTTCATAGGCTTTATTTTAATAATTACTCTATGTAGGAACCCCCCGCAGAAATTTACAGGGGGTCGTTCCGTAGGTTTAGTTCTTTCCAAAAGCCTTTTCTACCTCTTCCTCATCAAACTTATCGCTCCCAAGGTCATAAACATTTACTTCCTTTACCTTACTATGGTGTTTAAGGGTCTTGAGCGAAGGGAGGTTATTAAGCTCGAGATGATCTATGTAGTCGGGTAGACCTTCCAGGGTCTCGAGATTTTCACAGTCGATGAGGGACAGTCGTTCGACATGGGAATCCTCGGTGAATAGTCCTTCCAATGACTTGTTCGTGGTACTGATGGTGAGAGTGCCTCGCTGCCAGCTGTATATACCACCCAGATCGGTGGGAATATCATCCACAAACAGGTCTACATCTCCTGCACCTTTGATCCCATATTTCTCCACCCACAACTTCTTTAGTTTCCCTTTATAGTGGTATCGGATCCAATCAGCCAGCTGTCGTTGGTATATAAGGCTGAGTTCATCGCTAATATGTTTTAGTGTATGTTTCTTAAATAATCTCACAGCTCCCACCATTACAGGCTACCGCTCCGAGTTCTCCGGCGGATTTCTCCTTTCTTCCAGACATAATAGCGTGGAAATCGACTTCATTCGCTTCCAGATAGGCTACAATATCGTTATATTCCCGGGCAGTCTCCTCGGTGATACTGGTAAAGGGTAGGTTGGGGTACGTCCCAGGGTACTTAGGGAGGAAGCTCACCCCGGTATAGAGGTGACTATTGACGTACATCACCGCGGCTACCTCATCCCATTCGTCTTCGGATACCTCGACGGTACAGCTGACGTTATTCGGGATAGAGGTATGATCGATATTAGGATTGACCCCCTTGTTGACCCAGAAGTGCTTCACCATCCCGATCGTCTTGAGGTGCTCCACAGCGGTAATCTCCGGCTTAGTAATAACCTTGCCCGTCACCACACAAGGGAAACTGATGATGTATTCCTTGTTCTCATATTTGGCCATCGGAGTACCAACCAGGGCTTTCCATTCTGGAGAGAGAGCCGTCGTGCGAACACGTCTCAGGTAGGTCCTATCGTGGGCTGGGTGGATACCGGGACAGTAGAGGTTGAGGATGGTCGTGGCCGATCCCGAAGGCTTGACGGTCGTACAGCGCTTACAAGGGTTGATATTGAGCATACGAGCAGTCTTTACATTCTCTGCAACGACCGTCTCCGCCCCTCGAGTGAGGAGCTTGCCAGTCATCAGGTCGGAGGCCATAATACCGGTGAGGCTGACCCCGATGGCTCGGTCGCGCTCGGCAATCATCTTCGTGTTCTCGTGGAGGAACTTAAAGTCGGTATACAAGGACTGGATCGTGGCGACAAAACTGGCTACCCGGCAGAGCTTGAGGAAGAGCTCGGGGCTATCGACCTTCTGACAGTTGATCTCCACCAGATTACAGAAAGCAAAACCTGATCCGTCCTCACAGACGGGATTCATAACAATCTCCGCACAGGGGTTGAGGGTGTGGTTGTAGCTGTCTACCTTGATGAACCCTGGCTCTCCGTACTGCTTGGTGAACTCCAAAATCTCCTTGTACTCTCCATAGGAAAGGGGTTCTCCGTAGACCGTGAGGATGGAGTTATTGGCCATCGCCAGCTCGCGGTGTTCCTCGTACCAGTTACCCGTCTTGATCTTCTTCATCCCCTCGTCGTCCTTGTCAAAGAGAGCAATCATAGCCGATCGTCGGACGCCACCGGAGATGACGGCAGAGGCGATATGACAGAGGATAGTATGAATCTCCGTACTCTTCATCTGACGGCCCTGGCAGCTGTCGAGGACCTGACGGATACTGGTCATCGCCGTGATGAGTGGCTCTGGTCCTGGAGCAGTGAACTTACCGTCGATGGTAGACCCCGCAGGACGGATCTGACCGTAGTCGAAGGTGGGAATCTTCCCTCCATTGAAAGCACAGTGCATAAGGACATCGATGGCATAAGACCATCCCTCGATACTGTCTTGGACGCTGTAGATCTGGTCCGTGTCGATGAGCTGGGCTACCGCGGGGAGCTTCTGGATATGCTCCTTGTGGAGGCTATAACCAACCCCACAGCCACAGAGGAGGAGGTACATAACCTCAGCAAAGACCCTCTCTCGGTCGATGAGAGTAGAGGAGCAGTTATAGATCTTGGCGTGATGCTTGAGGATACCGGAGGAGAAATTGCGACTGGCGAACTGACGAGCTCGCTGACTGCTGAGGAAGAATTTAGCCTTCTCCAGTTTCCTCGCCTCCTCCAGCAGTTCCCCTAAGGGCTCGTCGTAGTAACCCTTGTACTGGAGGAAGAGTTTGTGCATGTCGTAGATACGGTCTACACTCTCCTCCCACGTCTCCAAACTGCCGTCTTCCTTGCGTTGGGAGTAGTTCTTGTAGAATACATAGTCTCCGAGATGCTCTAAGCCTGTTTTTATCATATATGTGGTATTATTATCTTCCAAAAAATTTGTGTCGTAGGAGACGGTTCTGGTCTACCCCGTTGTCTTCCATCCATCTCTGCAGGTGCTCCTTGGTATAGAAATCATGGATGAGGAGTTTCGGTTCCAGGGTGAAGAGTACACAATGACTCCGGATGATTCCCCCGTCGAGGACTATCTGGTACTCGTCGAAGAACAGGGGGAATGACCCTGTGGCCGCATCATAAGGACTGATGGTTTGATACATATGCTTTAGTGTATGTGGTTAATAAAGAGATATATATCCCCAAAGGGGCTATGTAATGTAGGGATGCCCGAAGGGTGTCCCATATATCTGCAAAGCAGCTATAGATTATAGGGGGGAGTCGAAGACTACTCCCTATAATATATATCACTAAAAAAGGGAGGATTTTTAGTCCTCCCTTTAAGTTTTTTTGTGTGGTGAAATGTCCTAAAGACCATCCTTTCCATCCACGGCAGCGGCAGCGAAGATATCCTTGAACTTAGCCCCGAGCTTCTGCTGGCTCTTGGAGTAGTCAGGGAGTTCCTTCATCGATGACAGACCCCAGGCCTGAAGCATAGGCTTGAAGGTAGACTCGATTTCCGTCTGACGGGTAGCAGGAGACTTGTCATAGAGACCACGAGCGATGAACAGGAACTTACGCTTGTCTTCCTTGACCTTGCCGGCATACATCTCCAGCATGATATCAAAGACATAGCTCGTGAGCTGGTCAGAACCGGTAGAGATGAGCCAGTCGGTGAGACTCTCGTACTCTTCCTCCGTAGGAAGGGCCTTCGCGTGGTTAGCTACGATAAGCTGGGCCAGAGGTAGACTGACCAGGGCGAGATCCTTCTTGGGGATATTGATGCCCTTACCACTATTCCTCCAAACTGCATCGACAATAGCATCGAAGTTACCGATCTTTCGGATCATATCGAGGAACGCCAGGAAGCTATCCACGGCATCCGCAGGGACGTACATATTGAGCGTCATAGCAATGATCTCGCGGGGGAGGTCAAAGATAGTGAAGCCTTCCAGGGTACCGGTCTGGGCATAACAAGCCAGCTCGCGCATAGCATTGGTCCAGGCTCGGGGGGTACACATGAGCTTCGTCTCCTGGTCCATGTCGCCCTTTTCATTCGGATCCCAATAGAAGAACTTACCACCACCGAGCTGTTCTGTCTCGGCCATCTCCAGCCACTGGGTGAGGACGGGGGAGATATAACCCTGGGTCTTGGCCCACTTGGCCCAGCTCTTGGCCGTAGGTTCGTAGTAGACTACGGAGAAACGGTTGGAGAGAGCGTTACCGATATTCGACTGACCGGAGAGTTCGTCTTCAGCACGGTTAGAAGCGCAGATGATGACCCAACCAGAACCGAGTTTGTATCCGTTGAAACGACGCTCGTTGACGAGGGGAAGGACCACGTTAAGGACCTGTGCACTGGCACGGCTGAGCTCGTCGATGAAGAGGAGACCCTTACCACAGGCAGCGTCTAACTCACTATCCTTGACGGCATCTCCCGTAGGCTTGTAAACAGGCAACCACGTCTTGGGGATATCATCGGCCTTCGTCTCCCCACTGACTTCCACATACTTGGGAAGGGTGAAGTTTTCCGGAGTCTCGTTACTCAGGGTCTTGACGATGAGGTTCCAGTCCTTACCATCAGGGAGCGTGTTAAGAACCGTTTCGAGGATAGCCGTCTTACCAATACCCGGAGCTCCGTAGATGAGCAGGGGAGCGACCTTACCATTCTGCTTGAGAGCGATATTGATTCGCGCTTCCAGAGCGGGGGTGTCTAAGACGTTGTACTTGGCTAAGGGGTCTTCGTTCTGTAGTTTCACTTCGTTAAGTTCATTTGCGGTGATCCAACCGAGTTCTTCTAATACTTGTGGCAGCGCCGAGGTCTGTTCTTCCTTGACCATTCGGCGAAGATAGTCGAGGGTGTTACCCTTACCGTAGAGGGTGTAGGCGTCCTTACGGGAGGTCTTGAAGTTGATGGCTGCGCTCTCCACCTTACCCAACTGGACAAAGGTAGTGCTCTTGTCAATCTCCCCGGAGCGGTAAGCCTCCCCAGCAGTGATAGGGTTGATAGCAGGTTGGATATGGCCTTCGGAATCCACAGGACACCAATAGGAGCCCTTACCGATCTTGGCCACCCAACCAAAGACCATTTGAACGGCCTTGGTAAACTTTTCCTTTACCACCTTGCCGAGTTCCTTGAGTTTAGCAGTAAAGCTTCCCTCATTCACATTCGCCATAATCGATGGTACGGATTCTGTAAAATCTGTGATCTTTTTCATTTATATAACGTTATATATCAAGAATACGACGCAAAGTCGCTTCCCTCTGATCTTCCGTGCCACGGATGGTGTAATAACCGTAGGGACAGGTATAGGGATCATTGAGAAGATCTTGGATATATCCGTCAATAGCACGTTGATATACCGGATCGACCGGACGAACGCCGTCGTCGATAATATCAAACTCAATGGGGAAGTACACGATAAGTGGTTTGTAGTCTACCATCCACGCACGGATCTCCATACGCATCTGTTTGATGATATCCTTATACTTCTCCGGATCCTTGTCGTAGAGGAAATAGGTGTAGGCGAGGACATCCAGAAACGCTCGGTCACTGATATACTCCTCTTGATCTTCAAAACGAGACTTATACTCGTTCCAAATGATCATCTGGGTATCCAACCCGGCGTTCTTCGTATCTACCCCCTTCTTGATGAGCTCTCTAACGACCTCGGTGATGACTGGATAGTCTTCTCGGAAGCGGTCCAACATAGTCGTCTTACCGGTTCCGTGACTACCGGTGAAGACTACTCTTGGTAATTTCTTTTGTTTCGTCATAAATAGTTTTCAGATGGTCGGGAATACACCCGTCAATTATACTATATATATCACAGTGACAGCTGCTGAATGTTACCTGTTCCTGCACATAAATAATTTTGATTTTGTTCGGAAGGGATTTGATGTAGTCTTCTACCGACTTAGTGAGCTCACTCCGTTGGATATAGAGCTCTAACTCATCCCCGGGACGAGCCTGATCCAGGTCCGCCAGGGTAACTCTTAAGAACCGGATACTATCCGTATTCTCTATACTGGTGAAGGTCTTAAAATCTTCTGTCGTATAGATGTACTTACCTGGTGAATCCGCGAAGCGGCTGGCCAGCCCATCTGCAGAGCAGCTGGCTTGCCCATCTCCAAAATTGAAGGCAAAGCAGCTCCCGAGGTTGATTTTGTTCCCCTCGAAGAACCGTTGGTGGAGATGACCACTGATTACCGGAACTTTGGGCATATTCATAGAGAGGAGGTCGGCATGGGTGAGGATAGGTTTGCCTTTTCCATAGAGCGTCTCTATCTCTCCGGTCTTAGACCAAGGCACGAGGATGCAATCATCTAACTCCACTACCTCCCTCACGATGACTGGTTGGTCCAGGACCATCTCAATACTCGTGTAGTCATCGCTTACCGGGGAGTAGATATCGTGGTTACCGGAGATAATGTAAAACTCCGTGGCCACTTTTTCAATCTCGTTGAAGAGTTCCCTTACCTCTTCCCCGATCTTCACCGGGACAAACTCCCTCGAGTGGAACACATCCCCTAAGTGGAAGACCCGGCCAGGCTTCTTCTTCAGTAGCTTCAGGAAAGTCCTCATAAACTTCATCTGACTCTCGAAGAACGAAGGAGAGGCCTGTCGGTATCCGAAATGGGTATCTGTTATTAGGTACGATACCATAAATTGTACAACTTGGTCTTCTTTTTGATATAAGCGTATTTGGCCTGTAACTGCTTCTCGTAGTTGGGACTGGAGGCGTACCTCTTACCCGACTTGTTGACGAAATTATTCATCAGCTGTTTGACGGTCTTACCCTTCAGATAATTCTGCCGCAGCAGCACGCAGTAAGGTTCAATACTCTCATTTACATTCTTGTACCCCACGGAGCGGCTTATCTGGGCCGTGCTGCGGGTCTCATAAGCTCCTACATTCCAAACCGAATAGGTCCTTTTGGCTGACCCTTTCGTTCCGAAATGACTCTCAATATGCCCCTGGGCCAGGATAAGGATAGGGTCGATATCATGTTTGATAGCATAATAGGTGACCCTTTCCGCACTTAGTTGGGACTTGGGAGCGTGTTGGTGTAAATACTCTTTAATCTCTTTTTCAATTTGTTCAGCTGAGCGAGAAGTCGCTGCAGCAGGGATAGCGCAGACCCAGAAGAGGACTGCGATAAGCCATTTTCGCATAATAATTTTGTTTTTGTGGTGGGCTAATGCCCTTGGCGGTCGGGGACAAGGACTTTCCCCAGGACCCTTAGATAGTCCTTTCGGACTCGGAGATAGTCTCGTTAACGAGCCCAGATCCTCCGGAGATAGTCTATCGACTGGATTTATCGAGGATGGCCCAGATGGTATCATCCAGATCCCCACTCATATCCCAGAAGATCTGGTACAGACTGAGGATGAAATCTGGCCAATAACTAAGCACTTGGACGGGGTCGATGACCATACCACAGAGAGCCCCGGCAAATATCCCGGTGGGTTTCTCCCCTTCACCGAAGTAATCCCATACCCTGTATTCGTTATTAGGGTCGGGAAGAGTATCCGGGCTCGCTACCGAAACCTTATTGAACTGCAGGTAAGCCAGAAGTTGGATACAAGCACGTCCCAGGGCCTCGGAGCCGGTGTTCCACACCTTCCCATCAAACTCCATGGAAGGGTCTCGTCTTATCTTGGAAGCCATAGTGAGGAAGGGTAGAGCCTCCTTCACATTACTCACTACCTCGAAAAGGACCTGGAAGTCATCATCGCGATCGGTGGAGAATAACTTGGGATAGTTCTCCACACATACCCCGACAAGGTTATTAAAGTGTTTCAGTCTCTCCGTGGCCGTGGTACAGTCACGAAAATAGGTTTTATTTTGCATATTATAGATGGTCTATAGTCTCATAAAACTCCTCGCGGTCCAACTCAGCCTCTATCTCAGCTTCCAGATTCCCACCAATACTGTGGATGAGCTCCATCAGGGGAGAGGTAATGCTCATAGCGAGCAAGGGATAGTCATTAAAGGAGTAGATGAGCTGGTTGAGGTAACAGAGGAACCGGTCCATGTCCTCGGGAGTGGGTTCAAATAGGTTCCATATCTCGTAGTCAGTGTATACTGGTACATCCTCCTTTTGGTAGGTATCATTAGCATTCACTGTATAAGCATACCCCAGGACCTTAATAGCCACGTCAGACAGGGTCTCCATAACAGTTTCCCATTCTTCTTTACCAAACTCTTCCGTATAGGGTCTGCCTTCCGAATAGCATGTAGCTGCACGGTGGAAGAAGGTGCGAATCCAGTTAAGATTGGCGGAGAGCTCCGTCAGAAGACGAAAGTAGTCAATGGAGTTGCCGGTATAGGCCTCACACCGGGGTAGTATTTTGATGTAATCCATATTGAACAGCACTAAAGTGCCTCACATTAAATGTTATTAAATACGCCTATATATAGCAATATCCGGCGGGATTTTTACTAAGGACCCGCGCGTGGTGAGTCCCCAACACCAGGATCGTTATGCGGTTCGGAACAATAACCCCAGCTTTCCAGGGCCATCTCCTCGAGAATAGCCATACATAGTTCCCTGCTCGAGCTGGGGATATAACTGGGTAGGTTCTTGCGGATCTCCTCCACGATTTCCGGAGCAAGAAGTGGGGCGTACTTATGACTTTTAGTCTGATAATCCTTGATGATAGCCTCAATACTTTCCTCGGACTCATTGGCCATCTGAGGAGCGTTGAGGATAAGGTCGAGCTTGTTTACCGTCTTGGCAAACTCATAGTCCTCCTTGGTAATGGTGGAGAGATCGAGGAACTCTTCGATGGTGAACTCCTCACATCTACGGATAGCTCGACGACCTTTGATCTTTACCTCCTGATAGAGTATCCCGTCGATGAGGATCATACCGATATTGTAGAACTCCATCTGTTCAGGAATCATTCGACGGTTGAAAATAAGACCATTCATCCCGCGGATCCTTTCCTTGTCGAGGTGGAAGTTTACCGGAGGTACATCGGAGAGGTCCTTCATACCCCAACGCTTTAGTTCCACGGGGAAGTGGGTCTCGTGAATGTATTGCCACGTCTCGGCATCATACTGGTCGATATCACTTACGTTGTGATGTTCCAGGGTATTCCATACCTGTCGGATGGTCTTAACCTCGGGGTTACCCAGGATGTACTTAATCCACACGTACTGGTGCATCACCGCCTTGTAGATGTCCTGAATACTGTACTTGGTATTGACGATGATGGTGTCAAAATTTTGCAGACGATGTCCATAGAAGAGTTGGCAGATGCGGTCATCGTAGAACTCCGCTGGGACGATCGAAGGGGCGTCGTCATACTTTCCATTACAGAAACGTTCGAAGAACATGGTGAACACGGATCCACCTACACAGCAAATCCAATTGTTTCTGTTTTTTTCTTCTTGAGTGAACATACGTATATAAATTTTGTTATGGAGCGGGGGCTCCAATGAAATAATGGTCATTTGAACAGGTGAGTTTGCCTCACCCTCGATTTATATATCAGGAAATAATAACCGAAAAGTTACATAGCGTTAAAAATTTTTTGGGGCAGGTAGGAAAAAGGAGCGATTTTTGAATGGTTTTTGAGGGGGGTGAGGTGGACTGTTTGGAGGGCTGATTTTTGAGTGGATTTTTTGGGCTTAAAAATTGCTGTTTTGGAGGCTCAAAAATGGCTTAAAAATCGCGCTTTTTTTGCTCTGAAGCGCAAAACTGCGCGCAAACCGTTAGTCCCAGTGCGTTTGGAGACTGTTTTGCTGAACGTGAATTTCCTTATAAGAAAAATACTAAACGTTTTTGTGCTTTTTTCGGTGCTTAAAAATGACTGATTTTGGGCGGTAGAAAAATGAATGATTTTTTCACGATCCCCAACCGCGCACAAATGAACTTTTTGATGGTCGAAAAATTGACCCTAAAAAAATTTTTTGGATCGATTAAAAATTTTTTGGATTTGAGTGGCTCAGGGAGCTGTACCACCGGGTTGTTGGAGGTGAAAAATCATGTTTTTATAGAAGTCAGAGTGTAGCCTATATCATAGCTTCGCGTCTAAGCGCGCATAATCGCTCCCTATGCGCCTCAAATATCTTTTTAATGGGTTAGTATAGGTCGATGAAAGATCTCGCGTCCTGGCACGATTATGAGCTTTGTAAAAAAATTTAAGATATTCTCGCACTGAGGCTCACCGCTGCCAGCGGACATCTTTGCGTATCTGATAGTATCAAGATGTGGGTATATCAGCCGTGTGATCCACCTAAGTGATTCGGGTGGTGACTTACCATCAATTTTTAGTACCAAAAAATAGGATCAAAAATAGGCTCAAAATCAGCGTCTCAAAAAGTTCATTTGTGCGCGGTTGACCTCGGAGACCAAAAAGTGCGTTTGCGCGCGGTTTGGATGGGTCGGAATTTAGGGGTCAAATCAGATCATTTTTTAGGGTCCAAAAATCAGCCACTTTTTATACCATTTTTTAGGGCTCAAAAAAGCGCAAAAGCGTTTAGTATTTTTCTTATAAGGAAATTCACGTTCAAAAAAAATCGCTCAAACCGTTAGTCCCAGTGCGTTTGCGCGCTGTTTTGGCCATTTTGCGCATTTTTGCGCATTTTTGGCCTCATTTTTTGCGCTGATTTTGGGGTCATTTCCGAGCCAATTTTTGACCGATTTTTAAGCCCAAAAAAGCACCAAAAAATGAGCCCACCAAACAGCTCAACTCAGGGGTCTAATTTTGACCCCAAAAACAGCTCAACTCAGGGTCTTAAAAATGACCTATTTTTGAGCCTATTTTTGAGCCTAAAAACCCCCTCAAAAACCATTCAAAAATCACTCAAAAACCATCCAAAATTGCTTCAAAAATACCCCTAAAATCCCTCAAAAACCATCCAAAAATCAGCCGAAAATTAGCCAAAACCCCACTCAAAATCTACCCCAAATTTCTTCGAAATCCTCTCAAAATTTCCCCAAAATCACTGTAAAATTTTCTCAAAATTTCCTAAATATAGACCTATATGAACGGAGCTAAAGACCTCCTCGCATACATTTATGATAAACAAAAATCAAGCAACAATTCTAATTTTTAGCGCCTATGTCATCGGTCTAATTCTCCTAATGGTGAGCATAAAAGCCCTCTCCAACCCCTCCCCTTTCATTCTGGGGTACACGACATTTCTACCCCTAATCGTGGTGGGAATGACCAGGTGGTTGGATAGGTAGGTATATCCGCCACAGGCGACTAGCCCCGGAAGGGGATATCAGCTTGATGATATGCATCGCATAATCGCGCCCTACTGCGCTCAAATCATGCTGCCTATATAAATGTATTACCTGAGGGGAGATCGCGCGTCAGGGCGCGATTATGTGCGAAATAGACTATGTCTGTGAGATTGAGTCCCTCCCAAATTTACAAAAACCCTAAAAATTCATGAATATGGATCCAAAAACCATTTATTACGTCACCGAAGTTTCCGGAGAATACGAAGACTATCGGTCGATTCCCCTTATGGCCTTCTCCACGAAGGAGGCGGCTGAGGAGTTTGCTCAAAGCAAGAGAGATCTGGAATCAGCCCGTCGAAGGATACACAAGAGGGTATATTCCCTGATGAATAAAGAGCAGGAGAAGTACTCCAATTCGGATCTATTCTACCAACACTACGACGAGATTCTGGATAAGGTATACCAGAAGCTGGTCGATAACGGCACCATCGACCCCAATAAGTACAACAGGGAGTTCATCGAGCACTATTACTCGTATGATGATAATGACTATTTTGTTTACGATATCCCTTATATAAACTAATATGGAACAGTATATTTTTACGCTGGATGAACCGGCTGCTCAAGCAGAGTACCTCGAGTACTATGTGGAGAAGTGTCAGGACCTTATGACCTCTCTATTTTCCGAACCCAATACCAATAAGACCTTGGAATTTATTGAGAGGAATCTCCAGGTCATCCAATCTGCAATGAAGAAATCTTCGTGTATGCGACTGGTCGGGAACAAGGAACTTCCCGAGCTCACCCCCAACGAGGAAGACTCCTTGGTAAGAGCCGTGATTGGTCTTATGTACCAGTACTCGAAGATTTTTGGGGGTATACCCCATCTCACTACCTTTGATGAACTATTTAAGACCAGCAAGGTCAGCCACAATCACCTCATCAAAGGTCTCCGCGATATGATACAGGATATGGATGAGATGGGTATTTGCAGTAATAGTATTTTTGGTCGCGATTGCTTCCACTTCTACCTCAGTAGGCTATTTGCCTATGCTAACTATCTGGAGATCAATATAGAAACCCGGACTAATGTACTTTATGGTATTTATGTGGGATCCGCGACAGCGGCCGGCTCCTCCCAGGAGACGTCTTCTGATAAATCTTCTGCAAAGGTACAAGCCATAGTATGGACCGGGGATAGGTTGGACATTCATCCTTTTACCACCAGTCGTTCTGTGGAGTATCTGAACCAGATCGCGATCATGAATAAGGATAAGATTGCTAAGCTGTCCAAAATACTTCAGGATAATATGGAGGAATTTGGTGACGCAGCCGGTGATCTGTGGGAACATTATGGAAACCTCCTCCGGGCTGTGGGGGCAGATGATACCCTTTTGGATATCACTATCGCTCTCCGAGGACATGAGAACATTCGTTTTACTTATAAATAAAAAAGGGGCTCGCGCCCCTTTTTTATGCCATCTTGATGTAGAATGGTTTCTCCTTGCTCCCGTCGGGTCCTGATGACCTCTGGGGCATAACCGGAGTAGGTGGTGGAGTATTGTTCCCCGCCACCGGCGACCCGGTATCCATAGGTGACAACGAACTCCCATCAGATAGACCAGGACCTGCCGTAGGAGCATCAAAGCCACTGGTAGTACTGAGACCATTCTCCGGTGAGGCAGCCAGATCAGCCATAATCTGATGCTGGAGTTGTCGTACCTCATCCATCGTCATATTAAGGTCCTTCAGCAGAGGGGCAATATGTTCGTTGATGGAGGTAGCAAACCCTTCGAAGTTACCTCGGATCGATTGGGACAGATCTGCCCAGTTCCTCAGCATCCTCTCCGTGACCTGTAGTCGCTGTAGGTCGGCCTTATCCAGTCGGTCGAGGAATTTGATGTACGTATCGGTGATCTCCTTGGTGTTCTTCACCGCCTTATCATCGACCTGGACTATACTCCCGAGGTAGTTGTTGAGGGCCTTCATCAGACCGATACGCCGAGTTACCGAGTCCTCATCCAGATCGGCCACGGAAATGGTTCTCATATTTGCCACTACCGCCGCAGTCATCGTTTGAAGCTTGGCTATAGCCACGCTGTCCCCGATCTTCCCCGCCAGGGGCTGTCCCATCAGGGTGTTCACCTCCCCCACCATCTCTACCATCGATTTGGTGTTCCTCACGAGACCGTCCAGTCGTACCTCTGGAGAGCTCTTAGGAACCCCCTTGGCGATCACGGATACCGCTATCATCATATCCTGTACCTTCTTCATATCGATCTCCCCTACCCTACTCAGTTCACTGGAGACCTTCTGGTAGGCTGTGGTAATAGACTTCAGGTTATCGACCTTCACCACCTCGTTATTGGTGATCTTCGTGAGCCCTTCGGTACTGATAGACTTTACGCTGTTGATGATGAGCTTGGAGTTGTTGACCTTGGAGAGATCAATAGACCCTACCTCCGCGGCTTTCTTACTCAGCTCAGCGATCTTCTTGTACATCTCATCCATCTTGGCAAACACCTCGATCATATCCTCGAGGTCGTCTTCATCGACGAGGTCCTTGTCGGTGAGTTTCTTGGAGATAGTATTCACCGTATCCACCACGAGACCAGATTTGACCGTGGCTTGCTGTAGACTGCTGAGGTCGATACTGGCGAGCTTACTGAGACTTCCGGCCATACTCTCCACGAGGGCAATGATACCGTAAAGAGTAGCTACCTGACCCAGCTGCATCAGGGAATGGACGAGCTTCCACGTACCACCAAAACCAAAGGCCTTGGCTATAGTACCCATTACCCCGTCCTGCTTAGCATTCTCCCACGTATAGGCATCCCCGAGCTTCTGTTGGATCAAGGCAATGGTATCAAAGACCTTACGGATGTTATTTTGGATACTACCGGTATCAATGACCAGACTGGTAAGACCCTGTAAGCATCTGGCCAAGCCGTTGAGGAGGAGGACCACACCGAACATCATCCCTACATTGACGAACATAGAGAAAGACTGCCACGCGGAGAACATAGTAGGACTTATCCACTGTACCAGGGAGTCGAAGAGCCCTGATCCTGAGGTATTGAAGATAACCTCTTCTTGAAAACTTCTCACTATCTGACCGATACAGTCGAAGATTTGGGATATGTTGTCTCGTATCTTCCCCGGGTCGAGGTCGAGCATCTGGATAAGTCGGAGGAGACCACCAATCATTACGAGAGCCATCACGGAGAAGGTCATCATCGCTACGGTAGCAAACTGACTAATGGAATCGACGACATTGGTCAGTGGGGGATAAACAATATCAACGATATCCCCCAGTATACCTCGGTCCTGGGGATTACGATTGAGAAATGTCATCGACAACATTTCAGAGATATCCCCCACGAGACTGAGGATATCCCCCACTACCTCTCTAATTTTCCCCCGGTCCAGGGTCATAAGACTCACCAGCTTCAACATACCACCGATAAGGAGGATAGCGGAGATGGAGAGGACAGAGGCCAGGAGCATAGGGAAGGTCGCGATAAGACCGGCCGTGGTAGCTGCAAGACCGACAACAGCCATTACCCCACTGACCAGAGGACTCGACCCCTCTGGAGCAAAAGTCTTTATCAGGGAGGTCATCAGGGCCTCCACTATATACACCACGGTATCAAAAATAGCGGTGATATTATCCTTGACCTTCTCCCGGTCAATCTCCAGAGCTCCGAGGAGGGCTATCATAGCGACTGTCAAGGTCAGTAGCGCGACCGACAGAGTGATCATAGCAAACCCTTTTGATGCAGCAAAGATAAGGGAACTTCCCCCGTGGTCCATGATAAACCCTATGAGCATAAGGAAACCGACCATAGTAGTGATCACCGCCAGATTTGCCACGATCCCCTTCCACGCACTTATCACAAGGAGGCCCGTAGCAGTCATCAGGAGGATAGTCCCTACGAGGATCATAATAGAGGTTACTGCACTCTTGAGATTCCTTAGGTCTTTCTCTGTTTGACCGGACAGTGCTCGCTTAGCCTGTACGGTAATGAACCTCAGGAGGTCGAAGATAGCGGTGAAAGCCATCTTTATACCGGTACGGAGGATATTTCCAAAGAGGGGGAGGGAGAGCGGCATTGCTAATGCCGCGACGGACTTAATCTTACCCAGGATAGCTCCGATATTATCCAAGAAGAAGGTAAGACCGGAGATCTTGTCCTTGAGACGAACGTCATAACCGAACGATTTTACCCCTTCCATCAGCTCCATCAGGTGGTAGAGGATATCCTTGAGCTTATGGATGGCTTTCTTCATCCCTGGAACCGAAGCCTTCAGCATAGGCTTTACCATACCGGAGACCGTCTCAGCAAGTTTCTTCAGGGTATCAAAAGGAGCAATAGAGATCTTCGTGGTGGAGAGGTTATCCAGCTCCCTGGTGATCCCGTTGATTTCCTTCACGACGACCTTTATAAGCACCCTCGAGACCATGGAGGCCAGCACCGTCGAAGGCATCCGGGAGGCCATCTTACGGATTTGAACAGCAGCATCTGATAAAGTATCTATCACCGACTTCATCGAGTCGATGGTAGGAGTTTCGAACTTCTCCGAGGCCCTCTGACCAATATAGTGGAGGGTGTCTACCATCACGGATAATCCGGTAGAGATAGTCACCGACAATGGAACCATAAACAGCATCCTTGCCCCGGTCTTTAGCATATTACCGGCAAGACCGTGGATAATGGTAAGGATTTGGTTGATTGATCCGAGGAATTGGACTATAGGAACGAGGTTATTCTCCGGTATAGGTATATCGAACTTATCCCCCACCTTATCAATGACCAGCTTCACATTATCGACGAGTCTCTGGAGGTAGTCGGGGTTGAGGTCTTCTACCTTACCTACCTCGGAGGTAATAGCAAGTATGGAGGCGACCATCTTCTGGAGGTCTCCGGTGATCATCTGGAAAGCCGACGCCTGCACCTTGAGGTCCATAGCACGGATCTCCTTATCTAAGGGGAGGTTCTCCAGCATATGTACGACGCGAGTGGCCGCATCGAGGAACGCGGTCATAGATTCGGGGTCGATAGGCACGATCTTACCGAGCCCGTCGGAGATGGAAACGATGGCACTCACCATCGTCTTGGTATGTCCCACCAGGGCCTTCATCGCATTGGTCTGTTCTACCAGTTTCTCGGTGTCGATATCCTCGATAGCTTGGAGAATCAGACCCACGGCACTTACCTGTTGGTTATCTGTCATAGGAAATTTTTATCATTCTATATATATAAATCATAAATCATGCAAGCACTAAAAATCCACGACGACAAGTTATATCATTTCGTCGAGCAAGAATGGAGACCAGTATCGGTGGAGAAGACCGGAGATAAATTCTCCCATTTCGAGAGGGATCTCACGAGTGGAGGAAAATATTTCCGTAATGTTCAGGTCTTCGACCGATATATGGCGTGGAGGATTCCCAAGGACAGCTACCTCGGTATCAACCGACATTTTGCCGATGGTAATAGGATGGTCTCCCCCCAGTTCTTCTGTATGAATAGGGGTATGCTGACCAATCAGACTTTTACTAAGACCCATCAGCTCCAGCCGTACTTCACCGGTCAGAAGGAACTCCCCAACGAGGTGACGACCTACAAAGAGCCTACGGATCATGGGATAGTAACGAGGAAATTCACCGGTCCGGAGAATGCCCAGTTCCATGACCTTTACTTCCACGTCCTTCGTACTCCTATAGAGGATGCCGGGGAAGGAGACCGGAGGACCCTTATCATCACCATCGACTGGTCAAAAGTACCGGATAACATGTACTTCCTCTATTTCCCTATCTATCGCACGTCGGAATATGCTAATACTACCCCCGATTGGGATATGTACTACGCGGTATCCCATATCAACGGGACTATCTCCGGTAACCGACATGATATCAAACATGCTATCATCAAGCCTACGGGAAAGGATGACCGTTGTACCATCACCGATATCTCCGGAGAGGTCCTCTACGGTCCTGATGCGGATCCGAAGATAAGGAGGATCACTAAGGCTGATGCCGGGGGTAAGTCTCTCACGGTACTTATGTTTGACTTCCCCGCGGATAGAGCCGGCATAAACACCATGGGAGGCATTGCTTTTGATGCTTATATGCCCGAGGAGGAAGTGCCTTACCACCGAGTACCCCTGAGACCTTTCCTTGAGAATGACCTACCACCAGCAGCGGGAAATTCCCTAATCAATATCTTCCCCGAGCAGCTCTTCCCTCCTTTCCTCAAGCAAGGGGATGTCCTCTCGGTATACAAGTGGAGTGATACCCCAGAAGATGGTTGTTATATATCGGAAAGACAGCTGATGTGTGTTGGTCCGGTCTTTGACCCTTCCGGGGGTATTGACCAGGACAAGAACACGAGGAAACAGACGTGGTTATTCCAAGTGCCCGGTGGTCGTCTCAGTAAGGTCACGGTCGATGATATAGCATCTACCACCGGCCATAGCGCGTTCTATAGTTGGATAAAGAGAAAATAAAAAAGGGGCTCGCGCCCCTTTTTTATACCCACAGACTCTCGTCATCAAAGATAGTGGGGTAATTAAGGAATTTCTCCACCGAGTATCGGGAAGCTCGATCTTCTCCGGGTTTGGTGAAGGCAAAACAGATACAAATCCCTTTCTGTTTAGCTTTCGCTCCCCACTCCCTCCACTTTTCCTTGGAGAACTTCTTTATCAGCCTGTGGGAAAACTGTATGCCGGAATAGAAGCCCTGGGGACTGGTAGGAAAATAGGTAGGGTCGGCTGCTGTATAGGCATACTGCGAGGGATTCCTACGGTCAATGAGGTGGTCGATCATATAGTCGATGGTGGCCTCGGAGAAATCCGTGTAATTACTAAAATCATAGTACCCCGCGTTACCTATATTCTTGAGGCGGATCTCCTGCAGGTCCATGGTGGTGAAATGATTATATCTCACCCCGGCCCCAGGCCAATTATTTGTTCCACGGCCCCAGGACATTTCATTCACCATAAGACCACCATGGGTGTAGTACTCCATATCAAAGACTACCTGTACGTCCTGGATAGAGGACCTTAGGAACGTCTCCGGAAAATTGTACCAATTACCATAGTCGTATATGGCCTTATTAAGCTCCTCGACATACTCCTTATACGGTCCTTCGGGGACATGCTCCCAAGGCAGGTATCGGAGGTCGGTCTCCCTTCCCGGGTGATAACCTAACCGGATGGTGTTCTCCGGAACCTCCTGATAAGGGGTACAGCCGTAGGCCGGTTTCCATATAGTCGCTGCCTTGGGAGAACCTCCTCTACCAGAGTCCCTGAAGTCGATAAACATAAGCGTCACCGACCTACATTCGTTCCACAGGCAGTTGGTCGTTATCTCATCCAGTTGCTCCTGGGTAAGACTACTACAGGCGAACATACCACTGGCCGTATGGGGAATAATTCCCTGGGCATAGGTATTCTCGTCCCCCAGTCTCGGGCCAGTACCATCACAGTACCTTATCTTCAGCTTCTTCAGAGCGTAGTTCAGATTCACGTCACTGAAGAGCTCATTAGCCATGGAGATATAGTTGTCGTCGAAGTTGATGGTCATATTTCCCATCGACGCCCCCCCTACAGAACCTGAGGCGATCACCCCACCGAGAGCTGTGGAGTAACTCCGGAGCTCGTCGTAGTAAGCTCGGTAACCGGGGTCGTCAGACTTCCCGATGTTAAAATTCCAGTCATCATATACGTTATCCATAGTAGGAATCCATGAAGTCCAGGGAGACCTACCATTTACCCAACTACTACCGAATACCCCAGAGATATTCGCTCCGGCGGTGAGGATATTATGGGTAAACCAGTCCCCTATCTGGGCGTAGATCTTATGGTCAGTCTGTGGCATCATATTAGCCATTACGTACCTCCTATCCAGAGGCTGTTCGTCATAAGGCGTAGGGGTCATCCTCCCTCCCTTCTGGATGACGGATAGGTCGGTATGGGCGTGGAACTTCTGCGAGACGAATGCCCCGGGACGGAGGAAGTCCTTCACCGGGGGCAGGGACTGTTTGAATCCATACCGGTTGTCTGTTATAGCATACGTATCGGTACTCGTCCCGGGTCGGTCTATGTCATACAGTTGGAAGTAGTAGGTATACCTCTCTCGAGTATTATTTTTGTTGGTATTCCATTTATTATGCCATACCTGCTTGGCGTAACCGTAGGACTTCAGGCAGTTCTCCACCGTCTTGACCTTACGGTATATACATTCCCTTCCTTGGTAGGCCTCCCACATCTCGTTAACCCAGAACCCCCCACGGTTTTTGCCCTCTTCACTCATCTTGGGTCTCACGAGGAGCTTCTCTGCTCGGTCCATGTCGAAGATACACTGATCCTTGAGATAGGCCTTGGGAGATCTCCCCCCTATCTCAAAATGAAGCTTATCCACGGCTTCCTCGGTATATCTCTTGAGGAACTCCTCCCGGTTCTTCACCGGTTTCACTGCCTTACTCATAGACCCAGTAGAGAGTGTTAGGAGACTTTTCTCGGAGGGCCTCGTACTGAGCCTTAGAGATGACCTGCCAGTTGATGAATACTACCCAAGCCCTTCCGTCGAACTTATAGTGGTTCTTGTCCTCGAGGCAATAGGTAATACACCCCACGGGTATCCTCGACCGGTCATAACCATTCATCTCGTCGATGGTTGCAAATTGGAAACGGGCATCTACCGGAGAGGCGCTCCGGATATCAAAGCCTTTTTGTGTTTTATTCATATATATATTAAGTAGTTATAGTTCCTCCTGTTGATTTCTCTGGATCGGAGTATCCGTCCTCTACGACCCAGTATACGACATTACCACCGATCCTCCACAGGTTCTCCTCAAAATCAGTCTCGGAGACGACCTGGATCGTGGGTCGGTCATCAATAAGTTTCCTCCATCCCTTCGGTCCTTGACCTTCGAACGTGATGTAGGTATAATGACTAAGGGTTTCCTTACAATAGGTGATACATCCGGGAGGGATAAGATCTCGGTCAAAGGCTCTCATCTCCGCCACGGTATCGAATATAAACCGGGAGTCCACTGGGGAGGCACTCCGGATGTCTAATCCTTCATGGGTTCGCATATGGTCTTTATATAAAAAATAAAATGGGGACACCATTAAGTATCCCCATCCTATTACTTTTCGGAAGATTAGAGCTTCACCTCAAACTTATCCCCGTCGAGGGTCACATTAACCGTACTCTTGAAGACGAGGTAATCGACCCCACCCTGGTTCTTCTCTACCATCTCGTAGATACCTGCTTCGTTGACCGAACCGGCGAACCCGATAGACTTAGGAATACCGAACTTCTTGGCGTAAGCAAAATAGGGCTTACCTGTCCCCGTGAGCGTAGCCGTATAACGACCGTTAGCATACTCCATCGTACCGGCGAGGTTACCCTCGTAGTCGAGACCGGAGAAGGCGTTGTCGCCTGTCGTTGGAGCTGCCTGAATACCTGCGGCCTGAAGAGCATCCAGAGCATTCTGAGCCTTCTGGTCGGCAGCCTTAGCATCCCTCTTAGCTTCTTCGGCCTTCTGGAGGGCTTCGGTCTTGGCAGCAGCGATAGCTGCATCGAAGACGGACTTCTCAAAGAGGTCAGCAAGACTGACGGTGAGGGTCTCGTCGTTCTGCTTGGTGAAGACGATAGAGTGGTCATCAGCATTGTAGACGGCGTTCTTAAAGAGCTGGTCTACGGCGATATGCGTGTCCTTATCGAGGATATACCACTTGTCTGCTACCGTCTCGCGATCGGCGATCGCCTCAGTGCTATAGAAAGCGTACTTCTTGAGGTCCTTGACATAGACGATAAGACCATCGTACACGTTCAGACCGGCAAGACCGGCTACGTTAGCGACTACAAAACGAGAGTCGATGGGGCTACCGGCTTCATACACCTTGAACCCCGCTTGAATTTTATTTAGAGCCATATTACAAAATTATTTTAGGTTAACAAAATAGACGTCGTCATCTTCATCAAGGAAAATATCCTTACCTGACCACGTGTAGATATTCTTCTCCCCTTTCTGGGTGAAGGTATAGAGGGAAGCAGGTTCCATGTACCCCAGTCCTGCATCGACCAGAGTCCATCGGAGGGGAACCTCGATGCGGATCTTCACCAGTCCTACGGCCTTGATATCCACGCGGTTATGAGAGACATTACCGATAGTACCACGGAGGTCGGACTCAAAAGTCTTCGCCGCCCCATCAACACCTGTGATAATTACTCGTACCTTCTCCCCTTTACGAGCCAGTTTCTCATCTACGGGGGGTTTAGGCATTGGCTGATCGGGCTCTGGTGAGGGCTCCGGTGAGGCCGTGAGAGCCTCAAGCGTCTTAGAGATATGATCCATCCACTGATAAATAGGTTGAAATTTCTTGTTGATGTCGTAGCTGACACTGATCTTACCCCCGTCGATGGTAATACCCTTACCGGCGGTATAGGTCGTGTCTCGGTCAATACGACTCTCTACGTTATCTATTCTCGCTTCGATCTCAGTAAGATCCACGGTGGTACCACCTGTTGGCAGGAGAATAGTCTTATTGAACTTTGGCTTAGTACCCACTACCTCCAGGGTGTTACCGTTGAGAATAAGGTCCTGGACCCCCCTTCTCTGTTCGAGTTCGGATACCCTTTCTCGGATTTCCGTGTCGTCGTAGATAGAGTTGTCGTCCTTGTCGGCCTCTAACAGGGCCAAACGGTTATAGATAGACTGGAGATCAGGTTTCTTCGCTTCGCCAACCGGAGCAGGTCGAGTCTCCAGTACGAGGACCTTGGCCTTTAGCGTCCTGATGGCATCTTCGATGGCATCTATGCGCTCTTCATTGACTGCCGACTCCGGTTGGGAGCGAAGGGTTTGTATATAGACCTCAAGATCCTTTACCGACTGACGAAGGTCTTTCGCCACATCGATAGTATGGACCATCGAGGAGAAGGGTCGCCAGTTGGTGAAGGTGTTAAATGAAACATCTGACACGTCACTGGCATCGTAAATATAGGTAGCTACCCCCGTACCATCGAGGAAAGAGACTACCAGGCCTCTACGGCGCTGTTCCAGAGGGACGCTAAGGAAATTATCCTTAGTTCCGATAAAGACGTGGTTCACTCGGGCAAGGATATCCTTGAGAGGCTCCTTCGTGGACCGGTCTATGATCTGGGAGGTGTTGATACAAGACATGGTTTTTACTTCCTTTATTTATATCATCACAGCCCCCCACTCTTTTTTCACTCCGCCGTGTTTCAAATTTGCGCGGTGCTTTAGCTCCGTTAATTAAACAATATAACTGGTATCAGTATCATGTAACGAATAGTCGCGACCAGGGTCTCCCCTATTACCCCATAACAATCCTACGGATTTTTTCGTATACTTAAATTAACAGGAAAAGATTATGCAGGACGTTTTTGGTCAGATTATTGCTCAATGGGGACTGGTGGGGGTACTTGGTATCGCTGCTGGATGGATTATATATGACTCCTTCAGGAAGAACAAGGAGATGGAACATTACTACCGGGAGAAGATGGATGAGAAAAATGAACTCATTTCCCAGATTCGTGGGGAGTATACTCCGGATAATAGTCTCTCGACCCGTATGGATACTATCCTGAGCCGTATGGATGAACTGGAGGCGAAGTTCGACTCGACCCATCCCAATTTCGTGGAGGAGGAGATCAACAAGCTCACCGCTATTGCCAATATCGCCCCTATCATCCACTCGGTCCTAAACAGCTCTATCGCCGATATCAAGGCCGACCACATGCTGGTAGGTCTCTTGCATAATGGTACGCATACCATCACCGGGACTCCGTTTATGAAGTTTGATATCGTCGCGGAGAAATTCTTCCCTGTTCGTAATCCCCAGGACGATGAACTCTCCGGTCTTTATAAGGACCACGACCTGATGCAGCATAACCGCCTTCCCGCGGTCGTTCTCCAGGGCGAGGCGAGGGTCTTTGATATCTCCGCCGGGGAGCTGAAAGACATTGACCCCTATCTCAACTCAAAACTGGTCAAGAGAGGGGTCAAATATATTGCCTTTGATATCTTTAGAGACGCCAATGGCCTACCCAACGGGTTTGTTTGCGTCTATTCCTTTGGAGATAGGATTGTGATCCCTGAGCTGGAGGAAGCCACTAACACGATCGGAGTGACCTATCGTAGTATTTAAGCTCTGACAATACGGAGGTGGTACTCGGAGTTATTGGGGTCCTGGATAAGAACCCCCCCGTCTACCGCCTCCGCCCCGTCAAGGTCTCCGGAGGCCACCATAGGGTTGATAAGGAACTTACCCTTGGATACCTTGCACAGCCACGGACCGTGGTCGGGATAGATGATTACCTGCTTGTCGTAGATAGCGGTCGTGTAAGACAGATACTTGTTAAACACTTCGGAGAACTCCTCCAGATCCTCCTCGTCATAGGCTGGTACGATGAACTCCCCCAGCTCTTCGAGTTCGATATGGATGAGGCTCTCCTCACACACGAGGGAGCGTTTGACCGCTCCTCGGTGGAGAATTTCAATTTTGTAGTGCATAATTGTATACAATTATGTTTTAGCTCCCGGATTACTTGAGAACTGCAGCAGCCGAATCTACGACTACGGAGTCCGTAAGAGTGCTATCCACGGATACACTATCCACTGCAGTACTGTCAGAGACAGCTGCACCAGCGGCTCCGCTGATTCCGTTACCGTTACAAGACATCACGAACAGGGCCAGAAGGCCGGCAAAGATAAACTTCTTCATAATTAAATTAGATGAACGTTAAAGATTTATTAAAAAAACATTTGATTGGGGAGACGTATCGGTTTAGGACCAAATGTCTCTTCCCTATTGATGTGACCGGGACGATCACTGATCTGGATATATTATCAGGAGAAGTGGTCCTTTTTGTTACCTCAGGTGAAAAAATTTTTAAGATCGGGTTGAATACTCCATCCCTCACCATAGGCGATAATTAAACCCTACCATTACCCCGGGGCCGGCTTTGATGCCTCCGTCCCATACTACACCAACTCCGGTAGTCACTCCAATACTCCATCTCTTCTCGGTGCGGGTCACGGAGCGGATATCGGAGATTTTTATATAAGGGTTATCCACGGACACCCCAACCCCTCGCTTACCTTCGGTGAGGATCAGTCGAGCCGGTAGGGAGATACTGTTGAGGATGACTTCACGACCTACCGAGCCGTTAAGGGAGAGCCACTGGTCGTTATAGGAGAAGACCCTTACGGTGTCTCCTTGGATGATAGTGTCAGTCGTTGACATCACCAGGGTATCGACCTGAACCTGAAGCTTGGTCTTGGTGATGGTACGGATACTACCGACCCTCTTCTCCAGTTCCTTGATATAGGCCTTATCCTCTTGGATAGCCTTGTGAAATATGCTCCTTTCTGCCTCGTACTGGGTCTGCACCGCGAGGATCTCCCCATTCTTCATCTGGTAGTATTTCACCGAGTCTACCAGGGAGGCTACCTGCTTGGCGTGGTCCTGGGTAACCTCACAACCGACGAAACAGGTGATGATGACCCCAATAACAAACAGAATAAAGCAGCAACGGTACTTATTCCTTTGCCCGAAGTCTCTTAATCTCTTCCATCCAGTCGAGATCGAAGGTAACCATTCGGTCCAATTCTTTCCATTCTTTTCCATATCTATTTTTGTATATAGGCATTTTTAGGTTTATATTATCCTCCAGTCGTTTTTCCAGATACTCCAATCGGTTACTGTAGGACCTTGGTGGGGTCTTGGGGCTGGTAGTGCTATTCCGTCCCAGGGCGTTAAGGAATTTGTTTATTCCTTTACCCCTCAGACTGAGGAAAAACCACTTGTACTTACGATAAAATGGCTTCAGGGTATCTATCTTCTCCCAGAGGACTGGTTCAAGGTGAGCCATACAACTTCGTAAACGGTTCCTATACCACTGGTTGTTGATGGCTTCCACCACACCTGTGGCTGCCGGCCCCGTACCGGGGATGGCTTCTATCTTTCCCGAGGCGATCCACTGCAGTAACCAGATGAGCTGCTCCCCGTCGGGGTAGACCTCACTCTGGAGGAACTTACTAATGACGAAATTCTTGTTCCGACTATCTCCGTAGTCCAGATACTCCAAAAACGGAGCCCAGAAAGCCTGTCGCTGGTAGGGGAGTACCTTTTTCACCCTATCCCAATCCTCACTACCTATATAGGTATAACGGTGGTAGGGTACGGGAACGGGCTCTCCTGCCTTATAGGCATAGGCCTCCACGGTACGGAAATGCTTCCACATCTGGTCTAAGACGATCTCAAAGAGACCATCGCGGCTCCACTCCTCGACCTTCTTCTTGGCCCATCGCTCCTCTTGGATGGTATCCAGCCACTCCTCGACGATCTTACCACAGGCCTTGGGATCAATGACATAACCCCGGGAGAGGGCTTTCCGGTTTATCCTTATTCGGGCCTCCGGAGTACTTTCCACCGGCGGAACTTGTCGGTATTTAACTATTGCTTGCATAACTCATGTAGCCAGTAGGCATCAACTATATCGTCAATCTTTCCGGTCCAATCGATACCGGTAGCATCCCTCCACAGGGCAATCATATCGTCTTTGGTAGCTCGACCGTTTCCAGTGACTTTCAGCTTGAGGGTCGTGGGGTTAATCACCCGGACCTCTATACCCCTCCTAAGAGCAGCCAGTCTCATCGCGTAGTTCACTCCGGCGAGCTGGTCAATACTACCATTAGCACTGAAAGCAATGGCCTCGATAGCCATTATATCCGGTTTTACCTCATCCAGGACCTGCTCGAAGAGGGTGATGATAGAGGACACATTGGCAGTTTTTACTGCTTCCTTGTCCTCCCCGGTGAGTCCTTTCCCTGACTCTCGGTCGAACACCCGGATATCTATGGGAAGACTCTTCAAGGTCTTGGTAGCATGATCCGTGAGGAGTATATATTTCTCTCCGAAGGAGCCGTCTCCGTCTCCGGTATATATCCCGGTAGAACGGATACTGGGGTCAACCCCCAATACCCTTTTTGGTTTCTGCATATAAATTCTCTAATTCGTTACGGGTACTATTATATTTATCACGAATTTCCCCTGCTTTTGTGAGCCACTTAGACTTGATCCCTCCGAAAATATCAGCCACAGCAAAACTCTTTTCTACCTCCGCGGTATCGGTCTCTTTGAGGGTAGGGGATAACTGATCTTCTCCGTCTATCTCCATCGTAGGTTTCTCCTTAGCTTCCCTTACCATACTGTAGTCCACTGACCACTGACCGTTGAGGTAGGTGATCTCTATCCCGGTGCAGGTCCATTCTCCACTGACCTGCATATTAGGAACGAGGTCGTTACTGCCCCCGGAGACGGACAGGGCTTCCCTCATCTCCTCGTCGATATTGGTGAGGAGCTCATCCCCTCTTACCGTACTACCCATCGACCCGGAGTTATCCACCCAAAGGACCTTACATCTCTGACCCCGGAGGAAGCCCAAAAGGGGTCGTCGGGTGTAGACGTGCAGGACCTCGGAGAATAATTTACTCTTATACAGCTGACGGCACTCCTTGGCAAAGACGAAGTCGTATCCGTCTACCTCTCCACCGTACTCGTAGTCGATAGTCTGATCCTTGGAGTCCCCGTCGATGAGGTAGTGGTCAATATATCTCCCGGTTCGGAGGTCATAGACCGTTCTCATCTTCGACGTACCAGAAGACCGGTGAAGTCCCGGGGTCTGTTCAAAAGCAAACCCCGTCATATACAACTCCGTATTCTCGTGACTGGGGAGATTAGTGAAGAGACAGAAGGTAGACAGGGGGTCGGCATCTCCGGGCTCTTTCTCCTGACCGATGACGATTTTCTGTACGCCCTTCTGGGGGTTCATGAGCTGGATCAGGTTCTCCACGTTGATATAATCCCACCAGTCTACCCACCAGTCGAGGACCTTTTGCTCGTCAGTCTGAGACGTATCTATGACCTCATCGGTATAGGAGAGTAGGGACTGGTTATTCAGGACCATCGGCCGGGAGTCTTCAGTATCCGTCCCGGTTTCCGAAACTAAACCGAGGTTAGTGAATTGTTGGAGGAGTTGGAAATACTCCCACGTGGTCTTGTCCCCAATACTTAACATCCTCGTATCGGTGAGGTTATGACATTTGTATGTACCCGTACCGGTGACTACCCCACCTGTGGTTATTTCCGAAATCTGAAACACCAGATTGATCTTCTCATAAGCATCAAAAGGGGGTAGTATCTGCACTTGGAAATAGTTGTCCGTACGCACTTGGAAGACCGACTGGAAGAGCCCGGTGGGGTCATTGAAGGAGAACATCACCTCGGGGAGAGGACCGACGGAGCTCAGCCGGAGGTAGTTGATATTCTGAAACTGGATGAGGATACCATTAAGAGCACAAAGAGGCGCGAGGATCCCATTGACCTTCAAGGGGTCGGCCTCAGTAGAGTTAGTGGATGGTAGCGTGACCTCAATCTTTGGCTTTTCTATCTTGGGGTGTATGATGGCCATATTATCGACGAGCTATATTCCCGTAGCTGATAGGAGACCCATCCCCACCATCCCAATGCCACCCTCCGAGGTCGTTGGTGGTAGCGTCCATAATAGTATTAAGGGATAGGAGGAACTCATTGTGTCTCAATTCCACTACATTGTTAAACGTAATATCTAAGCTATACTGGGGGTTGAACCCGGTGGCGTTGCTTACCTCACCGTAACCGGAGTTTGTCGAGTTATATTCCAATTCACAATCCAGAAACTCGAAAGCCTTGAAGGAGCTTATCTTACCGGCACTATTCAGGTCAAAATTAGACCACAGGCCGAGGTCCTCATGCAGACCCCATATAGGACTGGAGAAGAACACGACGGTCATATCAAACCTCCTCAGGTTCACCGGGAGCATCTCCCTACGATGGAGGTGAGACCAACAGCTCATCCGGTAAAGGTCGAGAAGAGTCCCTACACGGTCATCGACCGAATCTTCCAGAAACCCGATGGTTATTTTCTTCCTCTCTTCTTCCTTTACCTCGGTCGTGGTGCGCTGGAGAGATTCGCCGAGCCCGGAGATACTCTGGAAGTACCACGGGGAGTAGGTGGAGATATTAGATAGGAGCTCGACAAACTGCTTGAGGTAAGCTGCTCTCTCCTCTTCCCCGTTCTGCTTGAGATACGACCAGGCACTGGAGTGTTGCCAGTAGTCGAGTTCTTTGGCTCGATGGGAGTAGTTAGACTGGGTTACCCATTCCCCGGAGGAGTACTTCCACGAGGGGTGGAGGAGTCCATTACCCATAGGGTTGTCATCGAGGAAATGGAAAAATATCTTAAAATACAGGTGACCAGGCTGATCCAGATCATCTGAATCCAACCACCATCGCCTTTCGTTGGCTATTCGTTGGTAGCTCCGCGGAGCTCCGTTTATATAGGTATCCATAAGGAAATTTTCTGGGTTTTATTAAATTATGCTGTATTTTTGAAAACTTATATGGTAACGAATACCGTAGGGCTTTGTTAGACCGCTCATAATCGCACCCTATGCGCCTCAAATATCTTTTCTGACCATTGGTATAGGTCGATAGAAAATCGCGCGTTATATCGCGTTTATGAGAGTCGCTGAAATTTCAACCGCGGGTGGCGATTTTGTATCATGTAAAATTTCTTTAATTAGCAATTTTGATTACGAGTAAAATTTCTTTAATTAAGCGATGGCAACCCTGTTGTGATTTCTTTAATAGCGCTGATGGTGCTCCGCCATCAGTTCTTTAATTAGCAATTTGGGTGGTCATCCCCACCGGTGGTGGTAAGTCACAAAATAGGCTCCAAAATCAGGCTGTTTTTGGACCCCATAGTTGGGTTGTTTTTGAGGTCAAAAATAGACCCCCGAGGTGGACTCCTAACATA